>Ga0210057_1000167_pt1 | contig 119167 bp, 125 predicted proteins | sample CryGeyCG2114_010_2_FD_183968 | JGI IMG/M metagenome (GOLD analysis project Ga0210057, IMG submission 183968) | Groundwater microbial communities from aquifer - Crystal Geyser CG10_big_fil_rev_8/21/14_0.10 (SPAdes) (version 2) | ecosystem: Environmental > Aquatic > Deep subsurface > Groundwater...
TGGAGCGTACGATTACATTTCAAACTACAAATCGCTCGGCGCGTGAGATTAGATTTAATGACAAATTTTTGCTAAAGTGAGTTCTAGCCTCGTTTAAGACAGACTCAAAATATCTGCTTATTTTGAGCGAGAGACGGGAATCGCTTTCGGTCCCCTCCTCGCCAATTACTCGTCATGGCCTCAAGACCGGGCCTCGCGGTATTTTTCTTCCGAAAAATACATCGCTCCGGCCGTTCGATTCCAACTCAAAATAAGCAGATATTTTGAGCGAGAGACGGGAATCGAACCCGCGTTCTATGCTTGGGAAGCATATGTACTACCACTGTACTACTCTCGCAAAATTTAACGGGATTGTTCCTATTTTTAACAAAATAAAAATTATTCCTAAAAATGCAATCCCCGTGGGACGATTTGTAACCCCGCCTTAGCGGGGACAAATCGGGAAGAAGGTCGCATTCTGCTCCCGAAAAATAATAAATTTTTATAATTTATATATTTTTCGAGGATCCTCGATTTTGTAATCTTGATTTTATCAAGAACAAAATCGGGACATTGAATCACACCCGCTAATAATATATTTATGGAGTTAAAGGGGGCCAGATATCAAAACCGCATCTTTGTTTGTAATTTCCTTCCAATTCCTGCATTCGTTCATACCCACTTACTCTCTCAAGCTCCTCCACTATAAACATAAACTTCCGCTGAGATCCATCTACTAAAATAAAGTCAAGGACCTGAAAATACCTGTCTCCAACACTTTCTCCATATGAAAACACTCTCTTAATTTTACACTGCTCCAATAGTTTGATATATTTTTTATCATTAATTTTTGGTGTGCGTCTTGGGAAATCACCAAAAACAAAATATATTCCAGCGAGAATAAAAGATATAAATATGATGGGTAAAATAATTTTCCAATTTATTTTCATATATTTATTATAATACAGAACAATTGATTTTAATCCCCTGTTACATATTCAAATAATTTTCCGAAAAATGATTTTTCTTTTTTATGTTCGGGTTCAGCACTACTGCTTGCCTCAACATCACTGGAATTTTCATAAATATATATAACCTTTTCCCCAGGTTTAATCAAATCAAATTTCAAACGTGCCTGCATTTCCTTATATGTATCGCTTTGATAATACCCGGCATTTTCTTCTAATTCTTGTATTAGTTCTTCAGTTTCTTTAAGCTGATTTTCTAAATTAGATATCTTTCTGTTTAAATCAACTCTTTGAGGGTTTATTTGAATTAATCTTATAGCTAAAAATCCCACCAACAAAACCAATGGAACAGTTAGTAAAGGAGATTGGAACAATTTGTTATTCATTTTGCTTGACCAAATACTTAAGTCCTAATAGTATTAATAATATATGATTGGTAATAAAAAAATAATTCGTTGGTTCGGAATAATTGTTGCGGTTTTAACCATATTATCGTTGGTTGGCTTTGTATTGCTACCAGCTTTTTACTAGTATTTCTAAAATAATTATACCACACACCCCCCCGAATTAACGGGGTTGTTTTTTTTACAATAATGCGACGTAATTACGTCATCCAAAGCTGAGTTTTTTTCAAAAATTAATATTTTTAGAAAATATCTTCCTTCTTATTCCATATACCACCTTTGAAATAGAAAAGTTAATATCACGGAATCCTTCTAAAGATAAACAGAGTAGCGAGTTGTTGATTTTAATTACTTCTGTCTAAGTGGAAATAAATTAACGAAGCGAAGTGTAATTTTTCAGCTAAACAAAATTTGGTCTGAGTCCAAATATGTGCAGGGCTCAGGGAACCGTGAATTTTGTTCTGAAAAATAAGCGTAGCGAATATAATTTGTCCGCGAAAGACAAAATGTAATTAAAATTAATAACAAGTAGCTATCTTTTCAACCCGTTCACTTTGTTCAGGACTTACGCTATCGCTTCAGCATTTCTAGAAAAACCTTTTGTGGAATATTAACTTTTCCTATTTCTTTCATCTTCTTTTTACCTTTCTTTTGTTTTTCAAGTAGTTTTTTCTTTCGTGTTATATCTCCACCGTAAAGATAACCAGTTACATCTTTTCTTTGGGCTTTTATTGTTTCACGAGCAATAATTTTACCTCCAATAGCAGCCTGAAGAGCAACTGTAAAAAGCTGACGAGGTATTACATCTTTTAATTTTTCTACCATAGTCTTGCCCTCATTATAAGCCTTCTCACGAGGTACGATTTTTGAAAAAGGCTCAACTAAATCTCCCGCCACTAAAATATCCATTCGCACCAAATCAGCCATTTGATAACTCGGCTCTCCATAACTCATTGAAGCATACCCAGAACTGACGCTTTTAAGTTTGTCATAAAAATCAGTAATTATCTCAGCCAACGGTACCTTATATTTTATAACAACAACTTCTTTACCCAGATAATCTGTAGAAACATATTCATTTCTTAAATCTGCCATGAGTGTCATTAGTTGCCCCAAATAACTCGAGGGGCTTAATATTTCCAAATCAACAACTGGTTCTTCTATGCCCTCTATTCTTGAAGGATCAGGCATTGAAGCCGCTGACCTAACAATTTCCTTATTCTTGTTCTTCATCAAAACATGATATTCAACTGAAGGCGTTGATACTATTAAAGACAAATTATATTCTCGTTTTAATCTTTCACTAACTATCTCCACATGAAGCATTCCCAAAAAACCAAGTCTAAATCCCCTGCCAAGACCAGGAGATGATTCCGGTTCATAAACAAGTGAGGCATCTGTTAATTTTATTTTTGATAGAGCATCTTTTAATTCATCGTAATCATCGCCATTCTCAGGATAAAAACTAGCGAATACCATAGGTCGAGGCTCTTTATAGCCGGGCAACACTTGAATATTTTCTGTACCCAAAACAGTATCTCCAACTCTAACAAACCCCGGGTCTTTAAATCCCGTAGCAATATACCCCATATCTCCTGCAAATATTTCATCCTTTTTTAATAGGAGCGGGGAAAAATACCCGACCTCAATAACTCCTGTTTTTACCTTGGTAGCTGAAAGTCTTATTTGTTGACCTGCTTTTAATTTCCCCCCAAAAACCCTCACATAAGCTATCACACCCTTATAACTGTCGAAGCTGGAGTCAAATATCAAAGCCCTAAAAGGACCGTCTTCATCTTGTTGAAATTTGTTTGTGCTTGGCGGGGGAACTTTAGCTACAATCTCTTCAAGAACTTTTTCTACCCCATTGCCGGTCTTTGCAGAGATCTTTAAAACTTCATAATTTTCATTGCCTGAATCATCGCCCATACCTAGAGAAAGCAAGTTCTTAACTTCTTTTTCTACCTCTTCAGTTCTGGCATTTGGTAAATCAATTTTATTTATAACAGGAATTATGACCAAGGCCTGATTCTTAGCCAAATTATAATTAGCCAATGTTTGAGCTTGTATTCCTTTTGTTGCATCAACAAGCAAAATAGCACCCTCAACAGCAGCCAACGAACGTGAAACCTCATAAGAAAAATCAACGTGTCCCGGAGTATCTATGAGATTTAATATATAATCCGTTTTATATTTCATCCTGACCGGCTGAAGTTTTATAGTAATACCTCTTTCTCTTTCTAATTCCATTTGATCTAAAAACTGTTCTTTCATTTGTCTTTTATCTACTGTCTCGGTCAAATCTAAAAGACGATCCGCTAAAGTGGATTTACCATGATCAATGTGTGCTATTATTACAAAATTTCTAGTATTTTTAAGCATTTAAACGATTAAATAATTTTCTAAATAATTCCCCCAAGAATTTTATTTCTTCTAATTTGAATATTTTGGCAAACAATAAAAATGTTATGGCAAACAGCGCCATATTAATAGCTAGTATGGCAACTTGGCCCAAAAAATTCAAGCCGTTACTGGATATAGAAACAAAATAAATAAACAGAGATGCCAAAAATGAAACAACGAATGTTTTAACAAATACCGCAAAAGTGTCGTCTTTGATTTCACCAATTTTATTAAATTTATAAGACAACATAAAAAGATAGAAAGCATGAGAAATACTCCATGCCAAAGCAAGACCCAAAACCGCAACTGACGACCCGTCTGATATGCCGAATGCCTTTTGCCAAAACAAAGAGAATTCTCCGTTCCTAAACAAATAAACAAACCAAAAGCTTAATACGATATTTAAACCAACACCAAAAATTGAAATTACCACAGGAACAAAAGTGTTATGCATTGCGTAAAATGCCCTATTTATCAAAGAAATGAGTGAAATAAATATAACACTTACTGAAAAAGCACCGACGACAGCAGCGGTCAAACTGACATCTCCCACATCAAACTTACCTGTACCCAATATTAAATCGGCAATTGGTTTTCTAAAAATAAACAAAGCAAAAGCAGACGGCACCGCAAGAAAAACAATCCTATTAAATGCAAATAAATAATCTTTCCTGAATTGCTCCTTGTTGTTTCTGGCTATAGAAACTGATAAATTTGGAAAAACAGCTACTGATATGGCGATGCCCACCATTGATATGGGCAAAAAACCAATATTATTGGCAAAATTAAAAATAGTAATACTGCCAACTGCAATAGTTGAGGCAATTGCAGTAATAACTATCAAATTTATCTGACTAACCCCCAGCCCAAGAGTTCTAGGAATCATCAATTTTAATATTTTACGCAACCCCATATCAGCAAGGTCCAAGATTGCTCTCCACCTAAACCCAGCCTTCCACACAGCCGGTGCTTGAACCAATAGGTGCAAAAGAGCGCCAAAAATTACTCCCCAACCCAAACCCATCAAACCCATACTCGGCTCAAAATATATAGCACCCACAATAATACCTACGTTATAAAAAGAAGGTGCTAAAGCAAAAGCTAGGAATCGCTTCAAAGCCTGAAGCACCGAGCCAATAATGGTTGACACAGCAAAAATTATCGGACTCAAAAACATAAGCCTTGTTAACCTTATTGCCTCTACGGTCTGCTCGGCACTAAAACCGGGTGCAATTAATGGCATAAGAACTGGCACAAAAATTATCAGTAAAATAGAAACACCAATAATTACAAGCAGGGATACATTTAAAAAATTGCTTGCGAGCTTCCACCCTTGGGTTTTGTTTTTTTCTAAGTATGAAATAAATATGGGAATAAAGGCAGACGAAACAGCACCAATAATTATTAAATTAAAAATAAAATCAGGAATTTTAAAAGCTGAATAATAAATATCTAGGGTTTCTGATGCACCAAAACGGCCTGCCAATACGCGGTCCCGCAAAAGACCCGTCAAACGAGAAACCAAGCTAAAGACGGCCAGCACAATACTGCCACCGAGAAGATTTGACCCAACTTTTTCACCAATTGACATATCTTTAAAAATGAAATAAAATTAATCCAGCGTCAAGTATATTATTACGTTTATAATAACAAAAAACAAGACGCTGGAGGAAAGTTCTTTATGCCATCAAGAGAATGTGAATGCTTAGGCGAATGTGGAACTTTAATTACAAATCTAGATGAAAAAGAACTTGCGGAATGGGATCACAAAACCCTTTACCTAATCCATAATAAATGCCCAAACGGTCCAGACTTTGACTTTAAATTAGTAGAGGAAAGACAAGATTTTAAACTGTATGAACAGTCGGACTACTATGAAGACGATGATTGGGACGAAGACACTGAACATCTCGACTAATAAACACGATGCCCCTTTGGGGGCTCACCCGCCGTTTTTGCGGCGGTTTTATTTTAGTTTAAATTTAAATTCATTATCTATTAACAAATCCCCGTCATAGATAAGGTAGTCTTGAACACTTCTCATTTCAGGTTCCGCAGAAACAATACTCTTACCATCTTTTGTTCTAAAGGTAGAATTGATTTTGTTTTTATCGCCTATAGTACCGCTTTGTTTCTGCCACAAAAGTGAGTAGTCCTCCTTTATCTCATTTTTGAAAGGCACTGAATATTTCAAGGTAACCTTTGAGCTAGATTTTGGATTAGTTATCATCCAAAATCCAAATACTGTCATTCCTGTCTCTCGAGATACATCAACGCCCGGGAATGGACTAAACATGGAATTTTCAATTGCGGCTAAATCAGGATCACGTTTATACCCCTCTGCCTCATAGTTATTAAGGGGTTTAAAATTAACAATATCCTGTCCCGATATTTCATGCAAAACAGAACCAGCAGGAACATAAACTCTTACGTATGCAGGATTTTGTAAATTATAAAATCTCAGATCATTATCACCTCCATTATGAACCCTGTTTATACTCAAAGAATGATCTACATTTTCTTTACCAATAACAGTAGTTAAATTAACAAAATTGTCAGTTACTACGTCTGTTTTAGAGCCTTTAATATTAGAAAAAACAACTGACAAAAAGTCATAATCAAAATCTTTTAATTGGCCCCCCAAAGCATTATTTATTGCGAATTGTTGAAGCTCAGGATTGTCAAAATATGCCATAATCTTTTTTTGGTGAACTCCATTCATCATAATCTCAAAAATTTCCGGCCATCTTTCAGAAGGCAAACTATTTAATTTCTCCATAAATATTGGCTGAAAATCAGACAAAATAGTTTTTGGCTGTTCCCTGTTGTCACCATATTCGATCTCTGCCTGTATCTGGGCAAGAAAATTTTCTGAATCCAAAACAACATCATACTGAGGTACCTCAACTGGACCAGTTATCTCTAGCATTTGGCCCAGAAGATCAGGGCTGAACGTAAAAATACCATCAGGCCTAATACCGCTTCCCTTTTCAAAATATTCCGAAACCTTGCGTGCTGATGTTGGAAAATCAGCAAACCAGTTGGCATCACGAGAGGTTAGTTTGTAAGAAATATGCTGTAAAGGTATCGGTGGAATAAATTTGTCTTTTATTTGTCCATCTGGATTATATATATCATCTACAAAAATCTTAACCAAACTACCATTATCAAAAGTAAGCAGTGCGTATGAACCAGGAAATCCACCCGTAGCTCTTAACTCACTGTTGTTTTGAAAAAGTATCAAATAAGTCCTATGCCCATCATCTCCAATAACTTCTGCCAGAAATTCTGAATAAGCAAGCGCTTGGTTTACCACTTCAACCAGAATGGGCATCTTTTCATTAAAGTCAGAAAAGGCATCTCTATTTTCTTCTGGCAGCGCTTCCAAATTTATGCCTGCCATCAATTGAGAAGATTTACTAATGCGCTCTGATGCAAAAACTATCACATCCTTAAAATCATCCAATGCATCATGAATTGTCAGTGAATTTTCAGTTTTTGGTTCTCCACCAAGCAACATAGGAGCTGCCATCCTATAAATACCCCCTACAGACAGGGATAATGCTTCACCAGCTTGGGACATGTTTTTACCAACCCCTATCAGATTATTAACAGCTTCTATCTTGTCTGTGCTTTTGCTAAATAATTTATCCAGAAAAGGAAGGTCTGCAATAAATGAGATGAAAGAAAATCCAATTTCGTCTAATTTCTTGGAGGCTTTATAAAAATCATCGTAAGCCAAAGCAAAGCTGTCTGCCGCACTGTCAAAGTCCATTTTTTCAAGACTACTCTGGGCTTCTTTAAAATTATCTAGGGCATGACTGCCGTTTTGCAAAACATTTGATTTTGCATTAAAACCACCCCCGGCAATAAAAAATATCCCGTAGGCCAGAAAAGCGGCACCAACAACACTCCCTAGAATATTTAGGATTTTTTTCGCTCTTATTTTGGGCAATCTCTTTAACCTGCCAAACTTAGAAAAAAATGACCTTGTGGAAGGAAGTGAAAATTCTTTTTCCGTGAGAAATGCCTTCCATTTTGATACAGACTGAGGTTCTGTCCTAAATTTAGGTTCAAATGTGTTGTTGTTTTGGACAACCAATTCCGCCCTAGGAAAATTATTTAGTGCATTGCTAGAATATTTATTAATCCAAAAAGAAATCTCCCCTGATGCCACGGCGTGATTGCTTTGATATTTTGAATCAGACGAACTAATAGCCGAAGAAAGTATTGCCTCCAGCTCTTCTCTTTTTTTTCTATCATATTCTAAGGCAATACTTTTCCTGCTTATGTAACTCTTAGGGTCATCCCCCAAGATATCGGCTGCTATATTATCAATATCCAGCCCTCCGGAATCAACCCCTAACCTCATACTCAATATCGCTTTTCGCTTGTGATATTTTAAAAAGTTGTTTGTTGTTGGTTCATAGACAACTCCGCCTATTTTTTCAAGTTCTTTTTTAATATCAAGGGGTTCTTTCGCAACTTGTTCTATTTCTCGCAATGCTACATCTTTGGGAGTTTTTGATTCTAACCACAATAAAATAGAAGGTTCACTAGAAACAACTGTTGCCTTCGTGGAATTATCATTCTTTAAATCAAGTGTTTGGGGTATATATCCAAATCCAAAATCGTCTGATTCATTATCAGTTCTTATATCGAACATTCCATTCCAAATGTCACCTCTTTGAGGCATAAATTAATTATACCTCTTTTTTGCATGCAATAGTTGTGGACGAAAAAAGCCGAAACACAAAGTTTCGGCCTAAAACTAAAAAACAAGCCATTGCTTAGACTTTTGTATGCCTTAAAGAATCACAAATAAAAGAAAGTACCCTCGCAATCTTTAGCTTTTGATTAATTCCATCGGAATCAAATCTATCCACTATCGGAACAGAACGACATCCTCGTTGATCAACAAATGATACAAATTCAAGATAGAAATTAAGATCGGAATCAAAAAAATACTTTGGCTCGCCTGAATTAAGTTCGCGCAACTCTGAAAACTCACCGGGATTTTTATGGAGAAGCTGAACCTTTACAACTTTAAATTCTTGCAAATTTTTCCCCACAATCTTGATAGCCTCAATTAAAAGATCCTCTAAATTTTTTTCAAAATCCCACTTAATCTCGCTTAATTTATTGGTAATAGTAAATTCCGATGCTAGTTGATCATCCATAAGCCAACATCCTTTTGTTTGTTAAGGAAACCTTTTAAAAGATACATCCTTGTTGTTATTTTGTCAATAAATCTATGATTTTTTGTTTGAAGATGGGTTTATCAAATTTTAATGCATGCTGTCGAATAGCTTGCGGATCCCAATCAACTTGATAGTAACGGCCTATTGCCTGCACCAAATCAATCTCGGTCTGTTCATCAAAAAACACACCCGTCTTGTCTTCTGCTACAGTTTCAAGAGCGCCTCCACCCCTATAAGCAATTACCGGCCGGCCTGATGCCATGGCTTCAAGCGGTACTATACCAAAATCTTCCTCCTGCGGGAATATTATAGCTTCAGCCTGATTATAAATTTCAGGCATTTTATAATCAGAAACCAAACCTAAAAATTCTATGTTGGGTTTTGCCATTTTTTTAAGTTTTTTCAATTCCGGTCCACCGCCCACTATTTTTAAAGGTTTTTTTATGGCACTAAAAACTTTTATAGCAAGGTCAAATCTTTTATATGGAACCATCCTGCCAACCATCAAGAAATACCCGCCATTTTTATAAGAAACATTATACTTATCTGCGTTAACAAACGGATGTATCACACTCGCATCTCTTTTATAATATTTTTTAATTCTATTTTTAACAAAGTTTGAGTTAGCGACATATTCATCTACTCTGAGCGCTGCTTCTTTGTCCCAAATTCTTAAGTAATTTAAAAATAAGGGAATTAATTTTTTTACGGGCCAAGCATATTTAAACTCACTTACATAACGATGACTATCGTCCCACAAAAATCGCGTCGGAGTCATGCAATAACTAATGTGCTTTGTATGAGGCTTTGTTATAATTCCCTTTCCAAAAGAATGCGCGTTTGAAATCACAACATCAAAATATGACAAATCAAACTGCTCAACAGCAAGAGGCATAAAGAGTGGGAATATTCGGTGGTGTTTTTTGCTAAACGGTATTTTTTGAATAAAAGAAGTGTGTATTTCTTTATTCTTAAAAACACCTCCCGTAGCCCGCTCATCATAAACTAAAGTATATATAGGGGCCTCAGGAAATACCTCACAAAAAGCCTCAAGAACTCTTTCAGCACCTCCGTATTGATTTAAATATTCATGAACTAATGCAACTTTCATAATATTAATAAAACTAACCCAGACCTCAATAGGCCGGTGATTATTTTCTTATTCCTTATGCGTGCTATCGTAACATTTGACCTTCTTAAATCCAAGTTGACATGATGACAAACAATAACACCCCCACTGGGGGGGGTGCAAAAATATAAAATAAATAATCAATTTATGCCGCGGATGGATCACGAAACATTTTAACAATTGTTTTAAGTATTATTTTAATATCCTGAAACAATGACCACTTTTCTATATAGACAGTGTCTAAAGCAACCTCTTTCTCAAAAGACAAGTCGGAACTACCTGAGACCTGTGCCAACCCTGTTGCACCAGCCTTAATAGCAAGTACTTTTTTGTGATGTTTTTGATATTTAGCAATTTCATCAGGCTGATGAGGCCTTGGACCAACAAGAGATATATCGCCCACTAAAACATTCCAGAGCTGGGGCAATTCATCTAAGCGAGTTTTTCTAATAAACTTCCCTACTTTAGTTGTGCGGGGATCATCTTTCATTTTAAACAAAGGCCCATCTGAACGTTCGTTTAATTTTTCAAGCATGGGTTTATATTTCTCTGCATTATTTATCATTGACCTGAATTTTAAAAGATTAAATGATTTATTCTTACTGACACGCCCCAATCTAACAAAAACTAGACCTTCAGTTTCCCACTTAATCGCAAAAGCGATAATTAAAAAAAGTGGTGATAAAACCAAAAGACCGAATGAGGCACCCACTATGTCTATAATCCTTTTAGCAACACTTCCCCAGCCATCAAGTGCAGTTCTTTTCAAATCAACTATGGGTATGCCCGCAAAAACCTCAACTGTGGCATTGGCTGTTAATGCCTGATAAATATTAGGCACAAATTTAAAATCTATGTGATTTTCATGACAAAAATCAATAATCTCTAAAACCCTACTTTCGGGGTAATTAGGGTTCGCTAATATTACCTCGTCAACTCCGAGATTGCCAATAGAAGATTTTACTTCTGAAACATCGAGGTCTCCCAACTGTTTAACAACTCTATAACCCAATTCTAAATTATCTTTCATGCCGTCAATTATTCTTGAAGAAATTTTATCATCTCCTATAACCATTACTTTTCTTATGCCGTAACCAAATCTAGATACTGTAAATTTCTGAATTCTGCGGATAAAAAAACGCCCCGCCGAAACAAAAATTGCAGCCATAAGCCACGCGCCCAAAATAAGGAATCTTGAATCAAACAATTCCTGTCTCAAGAAAATATAAACAATTATAATCATTGTCGTCGCAGAAGTTGCTACAAAAATTTTTATAGATTCTTCTACCACCCCTCTAGATACGCGCCAATTATACAAACCGGATATAGCGTAAACACCTATAAAAATCCAAGAAACTGCGAAGAGTAAAAACAAGTATCTCTCAAATGGTAAATTAAATTCAAAAAGAACCGGCCTGAAGACCGAAACGATGTGTGTTCTCAGAAAATAAGTAGCTATACCCGACAAAACCAACATAGCGTAATCTACTGGAACAAGTATTATATTAAATGCGAGATTAGCACGTTGCACTTATAACATCCGATGTTTAAGCACTATGCCCCAAACACCAGTCATTTATTTGTTAAGTATTTTTACCATATTTTTAACTATTTGTAAAGCTTCTTTGCGAGAGCCAACCTCAGTGGCACCCACGCCTTTGTGGCCGCCGCCACCGTATTTTTTCAATATTTCAGCAATATTTTTTTTGTTTTCATGTTTGGACCACATATTATACCCTACGCCTATATGATAATAGTTATTATGTTTAGTCATAACAACAGAGTATGCACTGCTGGGACTGATAAAATATAATATATTGTGTCTAGTTAATGGATTTTTAGTCTCAAGATAAACTACTTTTCCTATTTTTTCTGAATTTTTCTTGGCCTCATTTATAGAATCCATAATTAATGATTCAGTTTTTTTAATACTTAACGAAACCTGCCGGTCTTTTACAGCTTCATCTATGGGTTTCTCTGATAACAATTCTGCAACGTGTCCGCCGTAACTATCCGTAATATAAATCAAAAATGATTTACTCAAGGCATAAGCACCGTTTTTGAAACTAATGGAGTCCTTTGCTGTTTTATATCCGAATGAATCTATTAAATCAGCCAACTTGGTCATTTCTTTAATGTGCTTTGGAAATTTAAGATCAAATTCCTGACTTAAATGCCTTAAAACAACACCGCAAGCTGATTTAGCATCTGCTTCCCATCTTTTCTTTTTGTTTTTTGTTTCCTGAAAATGTTTTTTATCTTTATTATCAAAAAAACTTGTCTCATGATGATCAAACCACCAATCAGCACCCGGATGATAACGAAAATCAAAAACAGCACACGGATTAGATAATTTTTTATTCTTCCACCATTTTTCATAACCGGGTTTATAAATTAGAAGCTCATATTTAAATTTATATTTACCCGGATATTTTTTGTTAATGAAATACAAAAAAACGGCAGCAGAAGACACCCCGTCAAAATCATCATTCATGTAAATAGTGAAGGTTTCTTGACTATTTTTCATGATTTTAAATAAATAATTATAATTAGTTATACCACTTATTATTCTTTTGTCAGTATTATTGGCCCGTCTTTTAGAATTGCCACAGTGTGCTCAAAGTGTGCAGTCAGAGATCTATCTTTTGTAACATACGAATGACCATCATCGCCTTCCTTAATTCGCCAATCACCAACACTTACTATTGGCTCAACGGCGATCACCATACCCTCTTTCATTATTGGACCTTCATTTTTTGAACCAAAATTAGGAATTTGAGGATCTTCGTGCAAACGCCTTCCAATGCCATGACCGGTAAGTTCTTTAACAATATTAAAGTTATTATTCTCAACCAATTTTTGGATTACAGAACTTACAACACCTGTTCTACGACCCGGTTTTATTTCTTTAATGCCAAGTTCGAGCGCTTTTTTTGTTACCTGTATTAGTTTTTCCTTTTGGGGATTTAAAGCAGCCCAATTCCAATATTCACCCTCTTCAATTACAGGCACAGTAACAGCCGAGTCAAGATTAAATCCTTTGTAAATAAGACCCATATCAATACTTAAAAGATCCCCGTTCTTAAGTTCTTTTTTGTTAGGCACGCAATGCACAACTTCCTCATTCACAGAAGCACACAGAACCGAAGGAAATCCGCCATAATTTAAAAAAGCCGAATCTACTTTGTGTCGAGACAATAGTTCTTCGGCTTTTTTTTCTATATTTTTTGTTGTTATACCCGGTTTTACCATTTCTTTAAGTTCACGCAAAATAACGGCAAGAATTTTGCCGCCTTCTTTCATAATATTTATTTCTTCGGGTGTCTTTATGGTAATCAATATTTTTAATTTAATTGTTTGGTTTTAAATGCTTAAGAATATCATTTGAAACATCCTCTATGGCTTGCTCCCCATTTATATCTACTACTTTGTATCCCATACTTTTTGCTTTATCCAATATTGGCTTAGTGTCTCTTAAATAAACATCGTATCGTTTGGCGATAATTTCAGGATCGTCTAAGCCGTCTCTTTTTTTTAATTTGCTTCCATCTTTTGGACATGCGCCAATCTCTCTATGCTTTTGATCTTCTGGCAAATTAGATATTGAATGTCCTTGTGCTTCACACACAAGACGAGCACTATTTCTTTTTATAGACTCCGCTTTGCTTAGTGATATATAAAAAATAAAAACATTTTCTATTCCAACCATGTCACCAAAAGCTGGCAACTCTTTTCCTGTCTCATACATAGTTCTTGGTGAACCACTAAAAACTATCCCACTCTCCTTTGCACATATCTTTTCAACTTCAGACAAAACCAATCTTGCCACAAACGGCGGAGATAAAAGTTCTCCAGTATCATACACCTCTTTTTGTTCTAAAATTTCCTTGTCATCACCGTTATAACTATTGAAAAAACTTCTAAAAAATTTTCCTGTATCAAAATGAATGAGGTCTATTTTTTCAGATAACAAATCGGCCTGCGTTCCCTTGCCGGACCCCGGAGGACCTATAAGTGATATTATTCTTTTGTTTGGGTATTTAACCATAATATATTATATGTTTAATATAAACCCTAAATAAATAAAAAGCAAAAACCGTTCCACTAATTGACAGAACGGTTTTTAAAAACAATGTTTATTAAAATTAATATTCATACATGCTAAGCTGTGCATCCACAGCCTTCATGAATTCAAGGGCAACAGAAACAACAATAAGAATAGAGGTTCCGCCCACGGTAAATGTAGTAATTCCGGTAAAACCGCGAACAATTTGCGGCAATATAGCAATAATACCCAGGAACATAGCGCCAACTAATGTTACACGGTTCAAAAGGTGCGTTAAAAATTGGGCAGTAGGAGGACCGGGCCGAATCCCCGGAATGTATCCGCCTTGCTTTTGAACATTTTCCGATATTGATTTAGGGTCAAAAGTAACAGCAGTATAAAAATAGGTAAACAACACTACCAAAACAAAGTATAATAGACCGTAAACTATTTGATTTTGTAAAAAGTCATTAAAGAAATTTGCGATTCGGGAAATAATTTCAACATTGGAAGTGCTAAAGAAATTAGCTACCATGCCAGGGAAAAGAAGAATAGACAACGCAAAGATTATAGGCATAACTCCAGCACTGTTAACTCTCATAGGCAAGTAACTAGACACACCGCCCATAACCTTGGAGCCTCTGACTCTTCTGGCATAATTTATGGGGATATTTCTTTGGGCTTCCGTAATATAAACAACACCAGCAACCACAACAATTGCTATAACCACGAAACCAATGTAGGTAGTAAGCTGGCTTGGGTCATATGTAAATATAGACTGCCTTATTGAAGTTAATGTACCACTTAAAATACCGGCAAAAATCAAAAGAGAAATACCGTTTCCTAGGTTCTTTTCAGAAATAAGTTCACCAAGCCACATTAAAAATAATGTACCTGCTGTAACAACAGATATCGCAGCAAACCACTCAAAAGAAGTTAGGGAATCAATAACATTTTGTCTTGTAAGAAGTATCAAGAAACCATATCCCTGAAGTATGGCCATAGGTACAGTTAAAAGTCTGGAATATTGATTAAACCTCTGCCTACCGGCTTCGCCCTCATACTTATACATTTGTTCAAGCTGAGGAAATATGTAGGTCAAAAGCTGCATAACAATTGATCCGGTAATATAGGGACCTACACCAAGCATCATAATAGACAAGCTATCTAAGCCTCCACCTGTAAAAATATTTATCAAACTAAAAAGCTGATTGTTCTCAAAGAATTCTTTAAGCCTTGAAGTATCGATGCCAGGAATAGGTATTGCAGCAAAAAGTCTAAATATAACAAAAACTGCCAAGATGAATAAAATCTTATTTCGAAGATCAGCTATTTTGAATAGTTTTAAGAATCTGTTCAAAGAAACTTCTGGATTTACAGCCCTTAACTTCAATGAAAATTTGAAAGTTAAAAACTAATAAAATATCAGTTATTTAATAGTGCTTCCGGTTTTTAATATTTGTTCTTTGGCTGAGTTTGAAAAAGCCACCCCTGAAAAACTAAGCTTTTTAGTAAGCTCGCCCTTGTTTAATATTTTAACACCTCCTTTGATATTTTTTATCACCCCTGAGCTTACCAATGTTTTGGGCGATACATTATCACCATCATTGAATTTATTATTGAGAATATTCAAGTTAACAATATGTGGTTTTTGCTGAGGAACCCTTAAGAACTTGTGTTTGATTGAAACCTTTTTGCTAACACCTCTCTTTTTACCAAAAAGTCTCCACACAGGTGCGTTACCGCCTCTAAAATCAGACCTGATCGAAGCACCAGATCTTGATTTCTGACCTTTCTGGCCACGTCCTGAATAAGTTCCGCGCTTGCCGCCTCTGCCTACTCTTTTGCGTGATTTTTTAGTTGTAGATTTAATGTCGTGAAGTTGCATAATTAATTATTAGTAACTTTTAATTTTTCTAAAGCTGCCATTGTTGCTCTTGCGATATTGATTTTATTTCTTGTTCTTTTAATAAGTTTAGCTGTTAAATCTTCAATGCCAGCAAGGGTTACAACAGCTCTAACTGGACCTCCTGCCTTTAAACCATTGCCTTTGGCAGCTGGCTTCAATAAAACATAAGCAGATCCGTATTTTGCCTCAACAATATGCGGAATAGAGCCTTTTGTTATTGGAACTGTTAATAAAAATCTTTTTGCTTGATTGCTAGCTTTTTGAACAGATTGAGCGACATCACTGCCCTGGGAAACACCGACACCAACCTTACCTTTTTTATTGCCTATAACAACTGTAGCTCTAAAACTAAACCTCTTGCCTCCCTTTGTTACACGAACAACTCTTGCCAAATCTAAAACTTTGGAATCATATTCAGATTTTTCTTTTGGTGGCCTGCCTTGTCTAGGACCGCGGGATCTATTTGATTGTTTATTATTATCTTGTTTTTCCATATTTAAATATTAAAATTTTAATCCGCCTTTTCTTAATCCCTCTGCTAAAGCCTTGACTCTGCCGTGATATTTGTAACCAGCTCTATCAAAAACAACCTCGTTAATTTTTGCTTCTTTTGCTTTTTTTGCCAGTTCTTCTCCTATGGCACTGGCCAATTCGGTTTTGCCGCCTTTAGTTTTTTTATCAGAAGCAATCTTATTGCTTAAAAGGGTTTTTCTTTTGTCATCATCTATAATCTGAACAAATAAATGTTTGTTACTTCTAAAAACCGAAACACGGGGTATCTTGGCAGTACCGTTTATTTTTGATCTGACACGCCCATGACGTCTCAATCTTTTTTCTCTACTTGTATTTTTGTTATTCATTTTATTTAAAATCCAAAACTATGTTATTTAACTTATGCGGTACCCGCTGCTTTCTTACCTGCCTTTCTTCTGACAATCTCGCCTATGTATTTTATGCCCTTACCTTTATACGGTTCGACAGGTTTCTTTTTTCTAATATTAGCAGCAATCTGGCCAACTGCCTGCCTATCAATACCTGCTATTGTAATAACATTTTTTTCTACATTAAATGAAATCCCCTCAGGTGCTTTTATTGATACTGGATGAGAAAAACCCAAACTAAGTTCTAGATCATTACCTTTTACAGCAGCTTTGAATCCTACTCCGTTTAGTTCAAGTTTTTTTTCAAATCCATCACTGACACCTTTTATCATGTTAGAAATTAATGACCTTGATAATCCCCAAAGAGCTTTTTGTTTTCCATCTTCTTCGTTTTTTACTTTTACAGTTACCTTAGAATCATCTTTTTCAATAATTGAACAATCAAAAAATTTATTTTCCAATTCTCCTTTAGGACCCTTAACCCGCACCAAACTACCGTCTATTACGACTTCAACTCCGCTGGGTATTTCTATTGGTTTTTTTCCTATTCTACTCATGTTTTAATAAATTAATATAATATTTTACCAAATTTTAAACAAAACTTCCCCCCCCAATCCTTCCTTCTTTGCTTGATCACCAGTCATTACTCCTTTAGTGGTAGTAAGCACCATCTTTCCATAGCCACTCATTACAGGTTCAATATTGTCTTTAGTTGAATATATTCTTCTTGAAGGTCGGGAAATAATTTTTATACCATTTATTAATCCCTCACCATCCTTATATTTAAGTTTTATATCAATAAAGTTAACTTCACTCTTTTTCATCTTCTTTTTCTTTTTGTCTATTTCATCTATAAAACCGATTTCTTTCAAAGTCTCTGATACTGCCAAATTCATCTTTGAAAAAGGAACCAAAACTCGCTCGTGACCAACGGCTTGTGCATTCTTTATTTGGATTAACATATTTGCTAATGTGTACATATTTTATAATTAAAATTATTGCTGGGTTACCAAGATGATTTTTTGACACCCGGTAAAAGCCCGTTACTGGCTAGCTCTCTAAAATGTATCCTGCATATTCCGAATTTCCTGATATAGCCATGTTTTCTGCCGCAAATAAAACATCTCAAAACAACTCTTGTTGAGAATTTTGGTTTTTTGTTTGCTCTTGCAATTATGGACTTTTTAGCCATGTCTAACTTTTGGGTTTTTAGATTCAGAATACTTTTAATAATTCTCAATCTATAAAACTCACTCTTAAATAAATTAGGAAACCGCTTTAATCGGAAATCCTATTAATCTTAATAATTCTTCGCCTTCCTCTCTGGTATTTGATGTGGTAGCTACTGTAACTTGAAAACTAAACAAATCTTTCAGTGTTTCATAACTTACTTCCGGGAATATGTTGTGTTCTTTAATTCCGATATTTAAATTTCCTTTTTTATCAAAAGATTTAGGATTCAATCCTCTAAAATCTCTTGCTCTAGGCAAAGCGATAGAAATCAACCTGTCTATAAAATCATACATTCTCTTCCCGCGCAAGGTTACCATTACGCCAACATTCATGCCTTCTCTAACCTTAAAACCAGAAATAGATTTTTTGGACTTTCTGTCAGCAGGTTTTTGACCTGTGATCTTTGCTATGTCTTCCTTAATTTTTTCTATTTTTTTATTGTCTTTTAAAACCGAAGCCTTTCCAATACCAACACTAACAACTACTTTTTCTAATTTTGGTATGGCCATAACATTTTTGTAACCAAACTTCTCCTTCATTGAAGGAATTACGTCTTTTCTATATTTTTTAAGCAATCTCGGTTCGTTCATAAAATTAATAAATTAAATTTATATTTCACCATTGCACTTTTTACAAATCCTAACCTTGCTATCACCCTCAAGCAAATATCCGATTCGGGTAGGCTTGCTGCATTTAGGGCACATCAATTGGACACTAGAGACATTAACAGATCTTTCTTTGTTTACTATCTGTCCTTTCTGGCCTTGTCTTCTTGCCCTTAAGTGTCGTTTCACAAGATTAAGACCTTCTACAACAACTCTATTTTCACTGGGAAAAGTAAACAAAATCTTACCGGTCTTACCGCTATCTTTACCATTTCTCATTATTACATTGTCATTCTTTCTTACTTTCAATTTCCCAGTTTTTTAACTTTTATTTTGTTAGCTTTTAAAAAATTTTAAAAGCTAGCAAATAAAAGCTAAAAACTTTTTATATTATTTCAGGTGCAAGACTTGCAATTTGAGCAAATCCTTTTTCCTTTATCTCTCTAGGAATAGGACCGAATATTCTTCCGCCCTTAGGATTCATACCATCAAGCACAACCACTGCATTCTCGTCAAACTTAATATAGCTTCCGTCTTTTCTTCTAAAGTTTTGTTTCTGCCTCACAACAACTGCTTTAACCTTGTCTTTTTTCTTTACAGATTTACCCGGTTCAGCAACCTTAACCGAAACAACAACTATATCTCCAATTTGAGCATATCTTTTTCTTGTTCCACCCAAAACCTTAAAGACACCAACTTTCTTGGCTCCACTATTGTCTGCGACATTTACTATTGAACGTGGTTGAATCAACTTAATTTATAAAGTTTTTAAGATTTAAAATTTATAAATATTTAATTATCCATAAATTTTACAAACCTCGCCAACTTTTAAATAATATTATTGCTTTGCGACAATCTGCCATCTTTTGTCTTTCGACATCGGTCTTGTTTCCTCAATGAATACTTTCTCTCCAGTGTGATATTGATTGCTCTCATCATGTGCTTTAAACTTTTTGCTTGATTTGTGATATTTCTTGTATTTGGGATGTTTTATTAATCGAGAAACCAAAACTACTCTGGTTTTATCCATCTTATCAGACACAACTACTCCCTTAAGTGTTCTTTTTTTATTTTTGTTTTTATCTTCCATAATTACTTATTACCAGACAAAACAGTTAAAATTCGTGCAATGTTTTTCTTGGCTTGTTTAATTTCGTTAGTATTTTTTAAAGCATTTGATGCTACTTGAAATTTCATTTCTCCAAGTTTAATCCGAAGCTCATTAAGCATACCGCGCAATTCTTCTTCTGATTTGTTTTGTAATTCTTGATATTTCATGTCGAAATATTATATCACTAATATTTAAATTTGGCAATTATACTGCCTCTTCTCATTCAAAATTATTTTATTTCTTAACAAATTTAGTTTTTATAGGCAACTTGTGCCCAGCCAATCTTAAGGCCTCCCTGGCAATTTCCTCTGTTACTCCTGACATTTCAAACAACATTCTGCCAGCACCTATTGCTGCAACAAAATGCGACAAGCTACCAGCACCAGCACCCATTCCAACCTCTGCTCCCTTTGCAGTAAAAGGCTTGTCTGGAAATATTCGGATCCACAATTTGCCTCCCCTCTTTGAATATCTTGCAATCGTTCGTCTTGCTGCTTCAATTTGTGATGACTTAATATAAGATGGCTCAAGTGCTTTTAGTCCATAAGTTCCGAAACTCAAAGTATTGCCCTTTCTAGCAATTGTAGGGAATCTTCTCTTGTGAACTTTTCTATGTTTTATTCTTTTTGGCTGTAACATAATTAAAAAATTTATTTCTAATTTTCTCTATATATCCAAACCTTCACCCCTATCGTTCCGTAGGTTGTATGTGCGGTTTTTTGTGCGTAATCAATATCTGCTTTTATTGTTTGCAATGGTAAATTGCCTTCTTCTAAATGTTCGGTTCTGGCAATTTCAGCACCATTAAGACGACCAGCCACTTGAACTTTAGCTCCTTTAACATCTCTTCCTGCTAATATCTTGGAGAGTGTTTGTTTTATAACTCGTCTAAATGGAACTCTTCTTTCAATTTGCTCTGCTATTGATTCGGCCATAATATTGGCTGATGATTCTGGATTTTTGAATTCAAGAATATCAATTTTGACATTAACTTTTAAATTATTGCCCAAAAGCTTTTTTATTTTGGTTTTTAATTCTTCAACTCCAGCACCACTTCTACCTATTATTAACCCGGGGCGAGCAGTTGTTATTGCAATGATAAAGGTATCAGGGCTTCTCTCTATTTCTATTTTCTCAACGCTCATATTCTTAAGCCTCTTTGTTAAAAACTCTCTAACAGCATAATCCTCTTTTAACAAATCCTTATATTTACGTGCCCCAAACCATTTGGATTTCCAATCCTTACTAATTCCTACTCTTAATGATGTTGGCGATATTTTATGACCCATATTTGTATTAAATTAGATTAAATTGATTTTCTTCTAAACAGTTTATTTTTAATCCCTTTAAACATATTCTTTTTACCGAGTTCCCTCGATATATCTTTGCCATAATCTTTTTCTTTTGTTTCTGTTTTTTTAGTTGTTTTTTCTTCTTTGATTTCTGAAACTTCTTTTTCATTCTGTGCTACGTCTTTTTCTGTAGACATTCCAACTGATCTTTTAACTGTATCCTTTATCTCTTTAGTTCTTGTGGCACCTTGTTCTCTTAAACCAGGAGTTCTCTCATCAAGAACCACAATAATATGAGAGGTTTTTTTCTGTATTGGCATAACTCTGCCAAAACCCTTGGGTTTAAATCTTTTCAATTTTCTACCTTCATCAACTCTAATACTTTTTATATAAAGATTGTCACGAACTAAATTAAAATTATTAACCGCATTTGCTGCTGCTGAGCTCAAAAGCTTTGATACAGGCCCAGATGTTTTCTTTACCATAAACCTTAATTGGCTTTCGGCATCCTTAAAATTCATGCCCTTCAATAAGCCCGCGACAAGCCTGGCTTTTCTGGGTGAAACTCTTAAATTGTTTAAACTTGCTTTTACTTCCATGATTAATATTTATTATTTTTTGACAGTATCAACCTTAGCAGCCTTTGCTGCATCTATTTCTCTCTGTCTCGCAGCTGCTTCTTGTTCTTTTTGCATCTTACCACCATGTCTTACAAACTTACGTGTTGGAGAAAATTCTCCCAGCTTGTGACCAACCATTTCCTCTGTTACAAAAACTGGCACATGAACCCTGCCATTATGAACTCCGAATGTAAAGCCAATCATCTCCGGACTTATTGTTGAAGCCCTTGCCCACGTCTTAATAACCGTCTTATCGCCGGCTCTTAATTTGCTTATTTTTTGTAATAATTTGGGATCAACGTATGGCCCCTTCTTTAAACTTCTAGACATAAATAAAATTTTATCAAATTAAATATATTTTTATTATTAATACCATAAATAGTCATGCTACTATATCATCATCTTGGCGATTTGACAACTAAACTGATTGCAACAATTAGCATTTAAGAAAATAACAAAAGTGACTATTTTCTTGTCTTTTTCTTTCTTCTCCTAATAATAACTTGGTTGCTTCTTTTCTTTTTATTTCTGGTCTTAACTCCCAATGCATGCTTACCCCAAGGTGTCTTCGGATATTTCAAACCAATTCCTTGCCTTCCTTCACCTCCACCATGCGGATGATCTACTGGGTTCATGGCGCTTCCTCTTACTGCAGGTCTTTTACCCATATGTCTTGCCCTGCCTGCTTTACCAATAACAATAGCGCCATGCTCAATATTGGAAAGTCTGCCAACTGAAGCCATGACATCACCATTGAATTTTCGTACTTCACTTGATGGCATTAATACCTGAACATACTTTCCTTCCTTTGCGAGAACTGTAGCTCCAGATCCGGCTGACTTAGCAATTTGACCGCCCTTACCAGGATTCATCTCTATATTGTGAATTACTGTTCCTTGTAAAATATTCTTCAGCTTCATCCTGTTGCCTGGCTTAAGTGGTGCTTTTTCACCTGTTACAACCTGGTCTCCGACTTTAAGCTTGTCAGGAGCAAGCATGTATCTTTTTTCTCCATCTTGATAATGCAAGCGAGCAATTCTTGCTGATCTATTAGGATCATATTCTATGGAAAAAACCTTAGCTGGAATATCAAATTTTTTCTGTGCAAAATCAACATCACGGTAAAGCCTCTTTACACCGCCTCCTTTGTGTCTAGTAGTAATTCTTCCCTGATTGTTTCTGCCGTTTGAGCGCTGAAAACCAGCCGTTGCATTTTTTAACGGTTTAACTTTCGTCAATCCGGAGAAATCATATCCGGTCATGTGACGACGTGATGGTGTATATGGCTTGTATTTCTTAACCATGATTAATTATTATTTTTATAACTTATTATCCAAAATTTATTAAATATTAGCAGACTGGAAAGTTTAATTAAGCTGTATACTGCTTCCCGATTTTAATGTTACCACTGCTTTTTTTACTCCGGGCCTGATACCAATCTGCTTTCCCAACCTTCTTTTCTTTGCTGGAAGATTAACAACATTAACTTTTTCAACCTCAACATTATATAATTCTTCAATTGATTTTTTTATTTCTAGCTTTGATGATGTTTTAGCAACCTTAAAAACATATTGATTGGAGGCTCCGAGCATTGAAGTTTTTTCTGTTATATGTGGATTCACTACCTGGCCATAAGCTAATGCACTGCCGCCCTTAGGCAAAACCACCTTGTTATCTCCTGCCTCAATCAGCTTCTCTTCTCCAATGGGACCGCTAACTGGAGCTGCCTTGGGAGCATCTTTGGCTGACTCATCTTTATTTTTTGTAATTTTATCAAATAATCCCACTTTATAATGTTTAATATTTAGTATTTGGTCTTCTTAAATAAACACTAAATATTAATGATCAGATTTTATTTATAATGTTTTTCTATTACTTCTATAGAACCCTTAAGCATAACCAGATATTTATATCGCAACAAATCAACAACGTTTAAACTCTTAGCTCCCATTAAATTAACATATGGCAAATTATTAAAAGCTCTTTGGGTGTCAGTGCTTGATTCTGGCAATACAAACAAGACTGAATCTCTTTTAGTTTTTGATTTCTTGTAATCTTTCAATTTGCTTTCTAAGTTTTCGACTATCGATTTTGCTTCCTTTGTTTTAACCTTATCAAACACCAACTTGTCTAACACTATCATGTTGTCAGCACTAACTTTTGATGACAAAACTGTAAATAAAGCTTTTTGCTTTGTTTGTTTATTTATTTTTTTAGCAAAATTCCTTTCATTTGTAGGACCGAATGTAATTCCTCCACCAACCCAAATAGGAGATCTTCGTGAACCATGTCTGGCTCTACCTGTTCCTTTTTGCCTCCAAGGCTTTGCACCGCCTCCTCTAACATCTCCTCGGCCCTTTGTGTGAGCCAAAACCTGTCTAGAATTACCAAGCTGAGCCAAAACCGCCTGGCGAATCAAGTCTTCGTTTAATTTCAAATTAAAAATCTCGTCTGGTAAATCGACTTTTCCTGTTGATTCTCCTGTTTGATTGTATATTTCAACTTTCATAAATTAGTTATTTGATTTAATAATTTCTAAAATTAAGCGCTTAGTTTTTCATTTTTGATATCGCTAAAAGCGTTCCCTTTCTTCCTGGCACAGCTCCCTTAATTGCCAATAAATTATTTTCTTTATCAACGGTAACAACTTTCAAACCCCTTACTGTAATCTCTACACCACCCATTCTTCCACCCATTCTTACTCCTTTTAATGTATGCTGAGGAAATCTTTGGCCGATAGAACCGGGCTTTCTTAAATTACCTTTGTGACCATGACTTTTAGGTGCCCCCTTAAAACCATGTCTTTTAACAACTCCCTGAAATCCCTTAGCCTTGCTAACACCGCTAACTTTCACAACATCTCCAACATTAAATGTACTTACATCAATATTATCTCCCCTTTTAAGATCCAAATCTGGATTTTTAATTTTTGATTCCTTAATATGCTTGAAATTACCAAGATCTCCCAAATGACCTTTTAAAGGTTTTTTGATTTTCTTAGTTTCTTCATAAGCAAATTGAGTTGCTTCATATCCGTCTTTTTCTTTTGTTTTTATTTGAGTAACTATCATTGGTCCGGCTTGAACTACCGTTACAGGCGTAACCTTACCATCGTCACTAAACATTTGTGACATGCCTACTTTTTTACCAAGCAAAAACATAGTGTTTTAATCTTAATTTTTTATCTGAATCATTTAATAACAAATTTGAATTAATTTCAAATAAAAAACCCAGTTTAGCTGGGGTATATTAAACTAGCTAAACCTTTATAACTTAATCAAATTGTTATTATTTTGTACATAGAATGCACGCGCAGACCGCCTGTAACAGCCTGCGTGTAGATTCTAGGTGCTGATTCAAAATAAATTCCCTTAATTTTTTATGTACCCCCAAAGCTTCGCCGTTCTATATAAGTAATCGCTTCTGTAATCATTCCATCCTCTTCTAAGCGATTACTTATTACATTTTTAATTCAATATCTACACCAGCGGGCAAATTTAAATTCTGCAGGGAATCGATAATCTTGGGAGTATAATCAGGAATTTCAACCAAACGTTTGTGAACTCTCATTTCAAATTGTTCACGTGAGTCTTTGTTAATGAAAGTTGATCTATTAACGGTGTATTTTCTTATTTCTGTAGGCAAAGGCACCGGACCAATTACTGTACCACCATTTCTTTCTATGGTTTCAACGATCTGTTTAGCAGATTTGTCTATAATCTTATTATCATAAGCTTTTAACTTAATCTTTATTCTCTGCTGCTGCTGTTCTTCTTGTTGTTTTTTTTCTTTTGTTACCATGAAATTACTTTCAAATGACTCCGCCCTCCGCTTGATAGCGAAGGGCGGATCCATTATTTTTATTTTACTACCTTAGTTACAACTCCTGCGCCAACTGTTTTACCTCCTTCTCTAATAGCAAATCTTTGTTTTTCTTCCATGGCAATAGGAGCAATAAGCTTAACCTTAAATGTAATTGTGTCTCCAGGCATAACCATTTCTGTGCCCTCAGGCAATGTTACCTCTCCTGTAACGTCTGTAGTTCTAAAATAGAATTGTGGCTTATAACCCTTAAAGAAAGGTGTGTGTCGACCTCCTTCTTCTTTTGATAAAATATAAACTTCAGACTCAAATTCTGTATGAGGAGTAATTGTTCCTGGTTTAGCCAACACCTGACCTCTGGAAACATCGTCCTTTTTAAGTCCTCTAATAAGTATTCCGGCGTTGTCTCCGGCAATACCTTTGTCCAAGGATTTGTTGAACATTTCTATGCCAGTAACAGTAGTCTTAGCAGTATCTTTAAGACCTACAATTTCTACTTCTTCGTTAAGACCAACCTCACCTCTTTCAATTCTTCCTGTTACAACCGTACCTCGTCCTTCAATTGAAAATACGTCTTCAACAGGCATCAAAAATGGCTTGTCAGTTTCTCTTACTGGTTCAGGAATAAATGCATCCAATTGGTCGAGTAATTCTTTGACTGGTTTCACAGCCTCGTCATTTTTTGAACCTGCTTCTAAAGCCTTAAGGGCAGAACCGCGAATAATCGGGGTGTCATCTCCAGGGAATTGATACTTGTTCAAAAGTTCTCTAATTTCTGCTTCAACCAAATCCAAAAGCTCAGGATCTTCAACCTGATCAACCTTGTTAATAAATACGATTATTGAAGGAACACCAACCTGCCTTGCCAAAAGAATGTGCTCTCTGGTCTGAGGCATAGGTCCATCTGTTGCAGCAACAACCAATACAGCGCCGTCCATTTGGGCTGCACCTGTAATCATGTTTTTAATGTAGTCAGCGTGACCTGGTGCATCTACGTGAGCATAGTGTCTTTTTGGAGTTTCGTATTCAGAGTGGTGAATAGCAATAGTAATACCCCTAGCCTTTTCTTCTGGTGCATTATCAATTTGGCTTACGTCTTCTACACGAGCAGTGTAACCCTCATCTTGATGTAAACCAGCCACTTTTAAAATAGCCGCTGTCAAAGTGGTTTTTCCGTGGTCTACATGACCAATTGTGCCGACGTTCAAGTGCGGCTTTGACCTTTCAAATTTACCTGCCATATATTATATGAATACTTTAGTAATTCGTTTAACGTTATGCGGCATCGCCGCGCGTATCGTCTTACGTCATAAAACTTACAACTATACGGGCTGCGACGCCCAACAACGTATGACGATTAACCACAGTATTCACTGTTTATTTTTATTTTTTATAGTATAACTCAATATAAAAAGCGGGTCAACCCCTACTTTAATAATAACTAGCAATAACAACAAAATTACTATTAAAGATCATTGTCCTAATCGCTATCTAACAAGGAATCAATGCTTTCAACTTCTTTCATTCTGACTTCTTCTTTTAATGCTGCAATTTCCTCATTTAGGTTTTCTATTAATTCATTGTTGTTTGGCAATTCATCTTCATCACCTAAACTGTCATTTTCATAATAATTTACATCTTCATGATAAATATTGTCGTCTATATCGCCAGGTTCCAATGATGTTTCTGGCAAATCATACTCCGTGTCATTATCAGAAGGCGAATCACTTAAATTATGGCCAGTATTGCCATTTTCATAATCTCCGAGATTTTCTGATGAGTCACTTTCTTTATTGAGCAACTTCTCATTAAATTTATCGAAAGGCAAAACAACAAGCGAAGGTTTTCCTTCTTCCATAATTACCACCCCGCCTAACAGCCGGGCCATCTTTTTCAGATCTTTCAAATTCATACTTAATTATAAAAATTTTACCACAACAAAAATTTAAATACAATAGTTTTTAACTAAAAAATAAAAACAGAATTTACTCAGTGCAGGGATTTACATTTTTAAAAATTTCAATTGAAATTTTTTTCTTGTTTATTATTTCCCTTTATACTTAACACCTCTCCGCGCTTATCACCGCCTTAATTTGTCCACAAAAATTCAAAGCTGGGCTGTCTTGGTGCTACATGATAAAATTATGTTATGAAATTCGTTCATCTTCACACGCACAGCCACTACTCTCTTTTGGATGGCCTAACGAAGCCGGAACAAATGATAAACCGGGCAAAAGAAACCGGCATGGATGCAATCGCGCTCACAGATCATGGCAATATGTACGGAGCAATAGATTTTTATCAAAAATCTAAAAAGGCCGGAATCAAACCCATAATAGGCTGCGAAGTATATATCACAGAAAACATGCACGACAAAACACCTTCGGCTAGTGGAAAAAGCAAAGGAGGATATTATCACCTCATCCTTCTTGCTAAAAATAATACCGGATACAAAAACCTAATTAAAATAGTTACAGCTGCCCACCTTGAAGGTTTTTATTACAAACCCCGAATAGATAAGAAATTCCTAAAAGAACACTCAGAAGGCCTTATCTGTTTATCAGGATGTCTTGGAGGACAAATCTCAAACGCAATCTTGTCGCGCCAATATGATAAGGCAAAGAAATTAGCTTTGGAATACAGAGATATTTTTGGGGAAGAAAATTATTACATTGAGGTTCAACAGCACAAACACAGCGAAGATCAAAATTTTGTAACTCCTCAAATTATAAAGCTGGCACGTGAAACAGGTATTCCCATGGTAGCAACTCAAGACTCGCACTACTGTCACAAAGATGATGCAGAAGCTCATGACATATTACTTGCAGTTCAAACAGGAAACCAAACAAGCGACAAAGACAGGCTCACATTAAAAACAGATGACTTTTCTCTTTCATCACCTGAAGAAATGCAGGAAAAATTTGCCGAGATTCCAGATGCGATAGAAAACACGGCCAAGGTAGCCGAAAAATGCAATGTCGAACTTACTTTAGGAAAATTCATTTTCCCTGATTTTCCTTTAGAAGAAGGTAAGACAGCAGACCAAATGCTAGACGAGCTAACTGCCAAAGGTACCAAGGAAAAAAACTTAGATAATGACCCAGAGATTGAAAGGCGGAGGACATTTGAATTAGAGGTAATCAAAAACAAAAACTACGCTACTTATTTTCTTGTTGTTGCTGATCTTATTAGATTTGCCCGTGAATCAAAAATTTATACAACAGTAAGAGGTTCAGCAGCAGGTTCACTTGTCGCATACCTTTCAGGAATTACGAACGTAAATCCAATAGAATTTCAATTGCCATTTGAAAGATTCCTTAACCCTTACAGACCCTCGGCTCCTGATATTGATATGGACTTTGCTGATAACCGACGACAAGAAGTAATTGAATATGCCAAGCAAAAATACGGAGAAGACAAGGTTGCTCAGATAGGAACCTTTGGAACCATGATGGCACGCGGAGCCGTTAGAGATGTTGCGCGAGCCATGGGTAAGGCCTATGATTTTGGCGATAAAATAGCACGCTTGATACCTGTGGGCTCGCAAGGATTCCCAATGACAATAGACAAGGCAATGGAAATAGAAACAGACCTTAAACAAATATACGACCGTGACCCAGAAGTTAGAAAAGTCCTTGATATTGCTCGAAAATTGGAAGGCACTGTAAGACACATATCAGTACACGCCGCAGGCGTAGTGATATCTCCCCAGCCATTAACCGAGTATGTACCGCTTCAATTTGACCCAAGAGCAAAAGACAACCTTATTACCCAATATGATATGTACACCGTTGGTGAAGATGGGGTTGGGTTAACCAAGCTTGACTTTCTTGGTATTAGAAATCTGGCTATACTTGAAAACGCAGTTAAATTAGTAAAGGAACGACATGGGGTTGATATTGATATCGAAAAAATACCTTTTGATGACAAAAAAACTTTTTCAATGTTAGCTAAGGGAGAAACGGAAGGTCTTTTCCAATTAAATGGCGCGGGCATGACAAAACACCTTAAAGATCTTAAGCCAACATCAGTTCACGACATAAACGCTATGGTAGCGCTTTATCGCCCCGGCCCAATGAACAACATTCCTGAATATATCGCACGCAAAAAAGGCAAAAGTCCTATTGAATATTTCCACCCTAAAGCAGAAAAATATCTTTCAAAATCATACGGAGTTTTAGTTTATCAAGACGACCTGTTGTACACAGCATTAGAACTAGCAGGATACAACTGGGAAAACGTAGATAAATTTAGAAAAGCCGTAGGTAAAAAAATACCTTCAGAAATGGCAAAACAACATGAGATATTCGTACAAGGATGCCAATTACACAGCAACATGACTAAGGAAGAAGCAGAAAGAATATGGGATCTGTTTGAACCGTTTCAAGGATATGGATTTAACAAAGCACACGCCGCTTGTTATGGACGAGTCGCCTATCAAACCGCCTACATGAAGGCAAACTATCCTGAAGAATATATGTGCGCGGTACTAACAGCTGATGTTAATGACATAGAAAAAGTTGCGATAATAATAGAGGAATGTCAGCGCATGGGCATTGAGGTACTTCCTCCTCAAATAAATGAAAGTGATGAAATGTTTTCAGTTGTTTCCAGATCAGACGAGAAAAAAATGTCTGACATTAGGTTTGGTTTAGCTGCGGTAAAAAACGTTGGTGCAAATATAGTTCATGCCATAATACAAGAACGCAAAGAAAACGGCCCTTATAAATCAGTAGATGATTTTATGTTTAGAGTTGACAGCAAAGACCTAAACAAAAAATCACTAGAAAGTTTAATCCGATGCGGAGCTCTGGACCTGTTCAGTGAACGAGGAAGGCTTTTAGCCAATGTTGATCAATTACTAACCCATGCTAGAGACAGCAGAAAGGCCAGATCATCAAAACAAGTCAGCTTATTCGACGCTCCAGAATTTGAATCAGACATGCCCCCCATTCGATTAGTTGATGCCGATCCTGTAGGCAGAACTGAGCGATTAATGTGGGAAAAGGAACTCCTAGGACTTTTTATTTCAGACCACCCACTAAAGGATTACCAAATGAAACTAAGTTTTGAAAAAGACCTCATAAGTATAAAAAGCCTCAATGGACACAGCAGGCGCCTCCCCGTAAAAATAGGCGGATTGATTACAAGAATTCAAAAAATAATAACAAAGACTGGTAAACCAATGCTGTTTTCGGTAATAGAAGATATGACATCAAAAATTGAGGTAGTCGTTTTCCCAGATGTGTTAGAAAAATACCCCGAAGCATTTCAAGAAAATAGCATTCTTGTAATCAAAGGCAAAGTAAATGACCGAGACGGTGTGCCCAAACTGCTTTGCGATGAAGTTAGACCGATTGCCAACCTTAGCTAATTAAAACTTGTGTGTTAAAAAATATACAAACAAATACTGCTCAAAGACGGTATTTGTTGTTAACAACCATTCATTTTGATAGTATTAAATCATGGATAAAAACGAAAAATTACAAAAGTTAAGACATTCATTAGCCCACCTGCTGGCGGCAGCAATTTTAGATTTGTGGCCCGACACAAAGCAATCCATAGGCCCTGCTATTGAAAATGGCTTTTATTATGATCTTGATTTTAAATCCCCCATTTCAGAAAATGACTTGTCAAAAATAGAGAAAAAAATGAGAGAAATTTTAAAAACATGGGACAAATTTGAAGAAATTGAAGTTACAGCAAAGGAAGCTAAGGAAAGATTCGAAAACAATCCATACAAAATAGAACTTATTGATGATCTAGAAAAAAAGGGAGAAAAAATTACCCTATATAAATCCGGTGCATATATTGATCTTTGCCGTGGCGGACACATTGAAAATGCAAAAAATATAAAACCAGACGCATTCAAAATAACCCACATGGCTGGTGCCTACTGGCGTGGAGATGAAAAAAACAAAATGCTAACCAGAATTTATGGAATGGCCTTTGAAACAAAAGATGAACTAAAAAAACATTTAGAAATGGTTGAGGAAGCTAAAAAACGCGACCACAAAAAACTTGGCCCTGAATTAGATTTATTTGTATTTTCAGAACTCGTAGGCTCAGGCCTTCCTCTCTTTACACCCAAAGGTGCATTAATGAGAGATTCGCTCGATAATTTTGTCTGGGAACTCAGAAAAAAACATGGCTATCAAAGAGTGGACATCCCCCATATTACAAAAAAGGATCTTTACGAGAAAAGCGGCCACTGGGATAAATTTAAAGATGAACTTTTCAAAGTAAACACGCGCGAAGGGCATGAGTTTGCTATAAAACCGATGAATTGCCCTCATCACACACAAATCTATGACAGAAAAATACATAGCTATAGAGAGATGCCGGTTAGATATGCAAACACAACAAAGGTTTATAGAGACGAACAAACCGGAGAACTTGCCGGACTATCTCGAGTAAGATCAATAACGCAAGATGATGCCCATGTGTTTTGCCGATATAGCCAAATCGACGAAGAGGTAAACAAAATATGGGACATAATAGATGAATTTTATGGAGCGGCGGGTTTTAAACTGCAGGTTAGATTATCTTTGCATGATCCAAATAATTTTGAAGCATATCTTGGCACTCCTGAAACATGGCAAAAAGCAGAAGATCAACTAAGACAGGCTGCAAAAAAACGAGGAGTAACAACAGCGGAAGCAAAAGGTGAAGCAGCATTTTACGGACCAAAAATTGATTTCATAACAAAAGATTCTATAGGCAGAGAGTGGCAAGTTGCCACAATCCAACTTGATATGAATATGCCGGAAAGGTTTGATTTGTCTTGTGTAAATGAAAACGGAGAACGTGAAAGAGTTGCCATGATTCATGCCGCAATCATGGGAGCAATAGAAAGATACATGGCAAATCTTATTGAACATTTTGCAGGTGCATTTCCTTTGTGGCTTTCTCCTGTTCAAACAATAATAGCCAACATTAGCGAAAGCCAACTTGAATACACCAAAAAAATATATGAAAAATTTATTGAAAACGGCATAAGGGCAGAGCTCAATGATCAAAATGAAACTATCGGCAAAAAAATACGCGAATCTGAAAAACAAAAAACTCCTTATACCATTATAATTGGAGAAAAAGAAGCTAAAGAAAATAAAATTGCTGTCAGAAAACGCGGAGGAGAAGATCTCGGCCAAATTGATCCGGATGAATTTTTAGAAAAACTAAAAAAAGAGATCAAAGATAAAAAATAGCGAAAACCCCGGATAAAACGCCGGGGTTTTTTATTTAGAAGCAAAGTAAAAGATAAGGGTCCATATTCCGGTAATGTAAGCCATCCTGCAGATATTGCAAAAAATCAAAAAAATAAATCCCCTCTGCCATTTTGTGGCACAGCAAAAAACAACAAAACTAGTTCTAACACCAGGATAAGGTAAGAAAATTACCATACTTGCCATAGCCATATATCCGCCTGTCTTAATCTTTTTTATAAAAGGATTTGAAGGATGAAATATTTTATAATATTTTTTAACAAAATAATTTTTAGCCTGATCAAAATATCCCTTCTCACTTAGAACTACAGCCATTTCTCTACCGAATTTAATGTCATCTTTAATTGTATCTTTTTGACTCAAGGGTTCAATTTTATTTTTAATAAACCACATCCAAAAAACATGCCAAACAAAAAGAGAAAGGGTTGCTATAATACTAGATACAACAAAAAGCTCAAAACCTCCCATACCCCAAGTCATTAAACCAGGAATTATAATTAACTCTACATTCAGAAAAATCATTACCAGAGGTATCAAAAACGGCCAATTTTTTTTAATAAAGTCGATCTGACCGTATAAAAAAGGCATTGCTACCTCCTTTTATTTTTAAGGTACTTTGTCTATAATCTATCTTACATTATCATGATAAAAAATAACATGGATAAATTAATAGTTATAGTAGGACCTACAGCTTCAGGAAAGTCGGATTTGGCTGTGGAAATTGCCCTTCGACTTCGCTCAGGACAAGCCACTTCGGCAGGCTCAGGACAAGCCCAGAAACCAGCAGGCGAGATAATCTCAGCCGATTCAAGACAAGTTTATCGTGGAATGGATATAGGGACAGGAAAAATAACAAAAAAAGAAATGAGGGGCATTCCCCACTACTTACTTGATGTTGTTTCACCTAAGACAGATTTTAATGTTACAAAATTCAAAAAACTTGCCAGAAAAAAAATTGAAGAAATAATAAGTAGAAATCATTTACCCATAATAGCTGGCGGAACAGGTTTTTGGATTGACTCTTTAATATATAACTGGCCCATACCTGAAATTAAAGCAGACAAAGAACTGAGAGCTCGTCTTGAAAAACAAACCATTGAAAAATTATTTAATAAATTAAACAAACTAGATCCTGAAAGAGCAAAAGATGTTCAAGCAAAAAACAAAAGACGCCTTATTCGCGCCATTGAAATAGCCATAGCAACAAAGGGCAATGCTCCAAAATTTGACCTACTGGCCTATTACAACAAAACAAAGACTCAAATATTTGAAATCAACGATAAAAAATTAAAAATAATTATAATTGGAATAAAACCCTCTATAACAGAGCTAGAACAAAAAATATACAAAAGGCTTATTTCCAGACTAAATCAGGATATGATAAAAGAAGTAAAAAATCTTCACTCAAATGGAGTTTCTTGGAAACGTCTTGATGACTTCGGGCTTGAATATCGCTGGATATCAAGATATTTAAGAGGCAAGATAAGCAAAGATGAAATGGTTGAAAATTTATATAGAAATATAAGAAAATACGCCCGACGCCAGATGACCTGGTTCAAGCGCAATAGAAACATTAAGTGGTTTAACAAACCCCCAAAAGCCGAGGATTACCTTAAAAGGCTTCTCAATATCTAAATTACTCTGCTTCTGCTTTAACAAGTTCGTTCTCCAAAGCTTCTATTTGATCTCTAATCTCTTTTATCTTTTCTACTTTATCAACTTCTTTGTCATCTTCTAATGAAGGTCTTGCTAATTGTTCTTCTCTTTCTTTTATCTGACTATCTAACATCGTCAATAATTGATCTTTTCCTTCTTGTGTTATTTTGCCCTCCTCGTACATACCGCCTATTTCTTTATTGACAATCTCATTTCTCAATTGAATCAGATTATTTATCTCTATCCTAAGCGGATCACCAATAATTGGCCTATCCGCCACAGATTTTGGCGCTTCTTTTTTTTCTAATTTTTCGGGAAGTGTTTCAATGCTAGTCATTGTTCAATTCCTCCTCAAGCAACTTGCTAACTACCTGCGGATTCGCTTTACCGCTGGTTTTGGCCATTACTTGTCCGACAAGGAACTTGATTGATTCTTTTTTGCCTTTTTTATAATCTTCGACCGCATTTTTATTATTGTTTATTACTTCTTCAATTGCAAGTAACAACTCTCCCTCATCAGAAACCTGTAAAAGATTCATTTCTTTGGCTACATGTTCGGGGTGTAGTCCTGTTTCTGCCATTTCTTTAAGCACTGTCTTAGCTGCAGTTGATGATAATTTTTTATGGAAAATCATAACCATAAGTTCAGCAAATGCTTCGGGCTCAATCTTAAATCCCTCAAGATCATCTATCTCGTTGTCGACAGCAGACATAAGGGGCGGAAACTCAGTAATCATATAATTTGCAGAAAGCGTATGCAGTTTTGCAGGTAAATGGTCTTCTCCCGGAGGACCATTTTCATCTTTGGTTCCGCTTTTTAAATGCTCTATTTTTGCCGAAGCATCCAGCTCACTTGCTACTTTTTCATAATAATCGCCTAAATGTTTAGAAGTAGTAAATATTTCTGCCTGCTCATCTTTTATTTCATATTGCTCTTTAAATCTTTCGCGTCTTTGCTTGGGTAATTCAGGCAAACCAAGTTGTATTTCCTCTATCTGATCCTTGCTTAAAGTAATTGGCGGTATGTCTGGCTCCGGAAAATATCTATAATCAGCAGAAGTCTCCTTTATTCTCTGACTAAATGTTTCCTGCTTTGTCTCATCCCAGCCTCGCGTTTCCTGAACTATTTTTTCTCCTTTGTTAAGCAACTCTGATTGTCTTTTTATTTCATATTCAACCGACCGCGCTGCTGCATTAATTGAGTTTATGTTTTTAACTTCTACCTTTGTGCCAAACTCTGATGAACCTTCAGGTTTAAGAGATATATTGACCTCAACTCTCATCTGACCTTTTTCCATATCAGCATCTGAAACACCAAGATAACGCAAAATCAAACGCAATTCTTTAGCAAATTTATAAACATCATCTGCTGATTTTAAATCAGGTTCTGTTACAAGTTCCATCAATGGCACTCCTGCACGATTGTAATCAACCAAAGAGTAAGCTTGTCCTGATCCTGTAGAAGGATCATGCAAAAGTTTGCCTGTGTCTTCTTCCAAATGGATTCTGGTTATTCCAATTTCTCTTCCATTTATCTCAAGAGAGCCGTTCTCACAAAAAGGCAAATCATACTGGGATATTTGATAACCCTTTGGCAAGTCAGGATAAAAATAATTTTTACGGTCAAATTTTGAAAATTCAGCAATTTTACAATTCAAAGCTAAGCCGGCCATAACGGTTTTTTTAATTGCTTCTTTGTTTGGTACCGGTAACGTGCCCGGATGACCCATGCAAACTGGGCAAACATTAATATTCGGATGATTTTCGTTTGGGTCATTAGGTGACCCGCAAAACATTTTGGTTTTGGTCTTTAATTCTGCATGTATCTCAAGTCCAATAATGGCATCATATTTATTCATAAAGTTGGCCATCCCGCATAAACCTTAGTGTAAGCGGGATTGGTTCGTAATTAATCATATATTGAATTTAACACATTTTTTTTGCATTAAAAAGGCCGGCTAAATATATAGATTAAGCCGACTCAATTTTGTTATATCTTGCTTACTGCATACTACTTGCTATGTGCTACTAACTTCGCTACCGGCTCAAACGATTTTCTGTGTATTTCGCATGGACCATGTTTTTTAAGGCATAAATTATGCAGTTTCGTGCCATAGCCTTTATGTTTTTCGAATTCATACTGCGGATATTTTTTTGCATATCGCATCATCATTTTATCACGCGTAACTTTGGCAATAATTGATGCACATGCAATTGAAAAAATTTTACTATCCCCTTTTATTATAGTAATTTGATCCACATCAAGCCCCAGAATTTTTGCTTTGCCATCAACCAACACGATAGATTTTTTGTGGCTAATTTTTAATTTATTTATTGCGCTTCGCATTGCTCGTATTGTGGCCTGATAAATATTTATCTTATCTATTATTGAAGGTCGAACATATGATAACGAAAATTTAATATCTTTATTTGATTTAAGTTCATCAGCAAGTTCTTCCCGCTCGTTCGGTTGTATAATTTTTGAATCACGAACATTTTTAAGTTTTTTACTCCTATTCAATAAAAACTTAGGCGTAATTAAAACAGCAGAGGCCACAACAGGCCCCGCCAATGGCCCCACCCCGACTTCATCAACAGCGATAATATGTTTATATCCCTGCCTAAAAAGCTTTTTTTCTAACAATTTATTAGGCAACATCATAACTCATAAAGTGTATAGCTTCCAGATTCAAACACTTTTCTAAAATTTTGATCAAAAATCTCCTTATTAGCATTAAAATCATAAACGACACTATTATCAAATAAGGCATAGTTAATGTTTTCTTTCTCAACAAAATACTTACCACTAATCGGATCAGTATAAAAATTTTTAACATCCCTTATTCTGTCACTATAATTTATCCCTCTTGTCCAAAGCCATCCTGGATAGCCAACCCAAACTTCTCTGCCAGCTAAAGAATTCACCGGATTAAGGTGTGCAGTTCCTGTTAATATAATCTCACTTTCTGGAATATTAAGATGGATGTATTCAGCCATTTTTCTGGCATCTAGGTTAAATATTACATACAAAGATTCTCCATTAGCCATAGCTCTTGGAATCATGTCGACAACACCAGAACCAAGAACTGCGACTAAAAACACTGAGGTTAGAACAACGCCTAAAATCTTTTTCTTTTCATATATACGACCCAATAACATCATTAAAAGACCGGCTGTAAAAAACTGCCAATAAACTAGCAGTTTATTATTGTCGTAATCCCACGGCTGAAACTTTATAAATTGAACCACTAAAAACAACATGAGTCCAAACAAGGCAAAATAACGCATTTTTTTAATCCCGTATACGCTATTGATTTGTCGTGGCCAAAAAACATAAACAGCAGCAACAAAAAATGCCGGCAAAATAACACCGAAATTTACCCATAAAAATTTTAAAAATGCCGTATGCCAAATTGTGGGTTCTATTCCTTCGGGATATCTAATAGACCCCGTAGAAGGCTCGGTCATCCAGCCAACTCGTAAATGCATAAAACCGGAATCCTCCCCAAAAGAATCATTGTCTCCTATCAAATACCACACCTGAGGCAATGCAATAACGAAAGCAATCATTGCAATCGCAAACAAAAATTTAAAGCGCTGCCAATTCTTATTTATAAGAGCAACAAACAAAGACAAACCAAGAACAATGCCCGTTGCAATAAAGCTATGAGCATGGGCCATGGGCAAAGCACCGAGAACAATACCTGCCCAAATCCATCTTTGTTTTTTCTTCAAATCATCTGTCTTAACATTTATTAATAAGAAAAAAAGCAAAAAACCAAAGAGCCCAAGCAAAAATGTGCGCTGATGAAGAAAGGACATTGATAACGGTGCCCCAAAACCAATATTTTGTTCGGGGTAAACAGCATCGTTCTTTACCGCAGTAGCTATATTGTTGCTTAAAAGATAATTATTAAATTCAGACAAAGACATACTATTGTCAAATGCATGCTGAAGATGAGACCACGCACCCAAACCAGAACCTAAAAAGAAAAATAAAAGAGCAAACAAAGCTAGCCACCTGCCACCCGTAAATTTTTTATATATTAAATATACAATGAAAACATTTAAAATTATAAGAACAAACACAGGAACAAGCATAGCAAATGTAAGATTACCGGTAATTCTCAACAAAAAACCACTAAAAAAATTAATTATGAAAGGGTATTTTAATTTACTGCCTGCATATATGGGTTCATTAAGATCATCTAAATCATTGAGACCAAATTTAGTAACCTGTGTCATATGAAGAGGTATATCTCCAAATGCAGCAAATGCGGTTCGTATATTACCATTATCATCAATACTAAAAGTCTTTGAAGCAAGAAACGTATGAAATATGGCAAAAATCAATACCAGCAAAACTGGTAGATATTTTTTGTTGTTATTTAAATTTTTTTTTAGAAAATTAATAATAAAATTTAACGCCATGTAGACAACCAAACCCTAACATTGTAAGCTCCTTCATTAAGTGGTGTCCCATATGAAAGAGGAGCAAAATAGATAAAAAAGGAAATGGCAAATCCTACAAAAACTAGCGACCAGTTAATTTTTTGATCAACAGGCTTTTGATCAAGCATATAAACCGTAATCAAAATAGCGAAAATATAAGAACTCATATAATGATATAGAAAAAGAACACGGCCAATTAAAGCAAAGGGTAGCAAATTAAAGAAATATCCACCTAGAAGAAATGCCGGAGTTTTTTGAATTTTAAATCCCAGCCAACCATGTTTTAAAAATCTAACAATAAACAATAAAGAAAAAATCAAAACAACAATTGTTGAGGTCCACCAAATCGCAGGATTACCCATAAGATAAATTCTTGAATGCGTAGAGGGATCCTCAGTATCACCAGACCAATAAAAAATAGGCTTTGTCATTAATGGCCAAGAATACCATTTGCTAGAATAGGGGTGTGTTGCCGACAGACCTGAATTTGATTTATACATCTGAACATTAATCTCGGCAAACTTACCCACAATGTTTTTCGGTGATATTTCAGGATTGCCATACTCCCTACTGCCAACCAAGGTCTTTCTAAATTCCGGGGTCATAAAAGCATCTCCAGTTCCTGACTTTGATAAAAGAGCAAAATGCAAATAAAAAATCAAAAAATAAATTAATGCTGGCAAAACAATTAATGCTCCTATTCCCCTAGCTAAATTTTCTAACCATAAAGTTCTTTTGGAAAATATACCCTGTAAAATACTTACCTTTCTATACCTATATAAATCTATTGCATACAAAAAGATAACCATGGCTAGAAAAGTGGCTCCAGTCCATTTAACAGAAAATGACAAAGCGCCAAACAACCCAGACAACAATAAGTATCTATATTTACCTAAATCTTTAAAATAAAAATAAAATAGTAAACAAAGGAAGCCAAACAAAACAAGAAAAAGATCCAGAAGTATGAAACGTGATTGAACCAGAAATAGGTTATCTAAAGAAACTAAAATACCCGCAACAAAAGACATGATGGGTGATAATCCCAACTTCATAGCCAAAAGAAAAATAACCACAGACAATATAATACCGGCAATAGTAGGCAAAAGACGCAACCATATATAAAGACTATTAGGAAACTCATCGCCAATTGAAGCAAAGTCAAAGTCGGGCTCAAAACCAACAAGCTTAGCGACTCCGGAAATTAAAAGTTTTCCCAACGGAGGATGTATATCAAAATAATACTCACCCGATAAATAATTACTTACGAATTTACCAAAATGCACCTCATCAAAAACAACACTGTTTGGATATCCGAAGTAAATTAAGTGCACAGCAAAACTCACAACCAAAAGAATAATTATGTAATGCTTAGTCGAAATTTTATTAAAATCTATCATATTTTTAAGTATATATTGAATATCTATTTAGTAAAAGTACTATTTTTATATAAAATAAAATCTCCGCTTTCAAACACTTTTTCAAAATTATCGTCAAAAACTTTTTTGTCTGCAGAATAATCTTCAACCACATAAGGATCAAACAAAATAAGGGCTGGCTGATATTCTAAAATTATATCTTTGCTTACTGAAGGATTTTTGTAAAATTCTGCTACTTCTCTAAGCCTTTTTTTATAATCCAAACCTCTTGTCCAAAGCCAGCCCGGATAGCCAACAAGAACCGATCTCCCTGCCAAAGCATTTACGGGATTTAAATGAGTGGTGCCTGTTAATATTATTTCGTCTTCAGATGCATTTATTTTAATATATTCGGCAATTTTTTGAGAATCACTATTAAAAATTATAGGCAAAGAATTTTTATTTATTGCCAAACGAGGAATTAAATCAATAAAACCAGAAAAAAGCGCAAACAAAAGAAAAATAGAAAGTACTGCTATACCTAATTTCTTTTTTTGCTCATACAATTTTTTAAACATTAAAATAATGACTGGTACTGAAAAAAATTGAAAATAAACAAGAAGTTTATTATTGTCATAATCCCATGGTTGAAATTTTATTGTTTGAACTATTGCAAACAACAAGGATGCAGTTAAAGCAAAGAATATTATTAAAAAATTATCTCTTCCAAACAACTTTGGCTTTGAAAGTAAGATCAAAACAAAAATAAAAAATGCCGGCAAAATAACACCGAAATTTACCCAAACAAATTTAAGATAAGAAAAATTAAATATTGTTGCCTGCTGGTTAATAGGAAACTGAGCTGCTCCACGTGCAGAATTTATCATCCACCCAAGGCGAGGTTCTAAAAATCCAGTTGTGGCGGTTTTGGCTCCTATGTCAAAAACATAATAAAGCTGAGGTAAACTCACTATTGCTCCAATAACAAATACCGTTGCAATCTTTTTTAAATTTTCTTTTTTGTTTGTTATTAAAAAAGTTATTCCTAAAGCAAAAACTGAAATTAATGCAGCCACAAAAGAATGGGCGTGTAGTATTGGCAAAAACCCCAAAGCCAAACCTGCGCCAATATAATATTTTGTTTTTTCAGTTCTAATACCCTTAAGTAAAAGCAGGAACATTACCAAAAAACCAAAAAATCCCGCAAAAAAAGCTCTTTGATGAATAAACCCCAGAGATAAAGGCAAGCCAAAGCCAATGTTTTGTTCAGGCCAAACCGCATCCCAACGGCCTACAGTTGTAGCCATACCCTTCGTTAATCCTTCAATAAAACCAAATGGTGAATAGTTATAATTGTTAATGTCCAAAATATAATTCCAACCGCCCATACCAGAACCTAAAAAGAAAACGAGAAGACCAACGAATGCCCACTTACTTTTATTTTGAAAAAAAATATTATAAATCCAAAAAGCAAGAAGTGTATTAACAAAAGCAAAAAATAAAGCTGGGGCAAGGAAAGAAAATGTCCAATCCCCAGTCATACGCAAAAACATCGCACTTAAAAAATTAATGGCAAAAGGGTAATTTAATTTTTCACCATAAAAAATAGGTTCCGATAAGTTTGTAATGTTGCTAAAAGCGAACTTGCTTATCTGTGTCATGTGCAAAGCAGTATCACCATACCCCGCAATGGTTGTATGAATATTATTACCTGAATCTACATAAAACGTTTTAGACACCAACAAAAGATGAATTGATATAAAAACAAAAAGGCCTATTAAAACAGGCAGAGGTATTTTTTTTATTTTTGAAAACACTAATTTAATAATTTTCAATTTTTAATTTATAATTTTCATTAAATTTTAAATAAATTAATTTTTAAAATAATAACAGCAAAATAATAGTTTGAAAATTAAAAATTATCTAAAAATTGCAAAATTAGAAATTAAAAATTGGCCTATTTTAAAAATTCTCTCAACTTATACAAAGCTATGCCTGTAGCAACACTAACATTCAAAGATTCCTTACTGCCATGCATCGGTATTTCTATTATATCATCAACATACTCTAAAATTTTAGAGCTTAAACCATTAACTTCGTTACCAACCACAAGCACTATGGAGTTTTTTCTGCCGAAGACGGATCTGCCTTCGGCAGAAAATAAATTTTTACTTTGCGGTGTTTGTTCAAGAGCAACAATTCTAAATCCTTCTTCTTTTAATTTTTTCAACAAACGCCAACTTTGCTTTTCATAATGCCATTCTAAAATTTTTTCAGCCCCTAATGCTGTTTTTGCAATTTGAGAACTCGCACCCTTACCAAAAATATCCACATCCGGTGTTGGAGTAATTCCACACAAAAAAATTTTATCTACTCCTGCACCATCAGCAGTCCTAAAAATAGAGCCCACATTATATGCGCTTCTTATGCTGTTTAAAATTAAATAGATGTTTTGCTTCGACATATTTTTGAACCTCTCACCTTATATTATAAAGCAAGGGACAAGCATACCAAAAATCACAAAACCCCGCCAGACTGCCGACAGGCAGACAAGGCGGGGTTTTGTCTTGAATCAAAAAAATTAAGAGCTACGTAACTTTTTACCGTTAACCAGATTGTCCAATATTTCGCCATGAACTGCGCTGATGAAATAAGTTGCATCAGCCAACCATAGATCATACTCCGTGCCGTCTATCGACAAACAAACAGAGTATAACCTACAACGACACTCTATTCTGAAATTGCTAAAGCAATTTTAGAAAGAAGGTGATCCACGACCAGCTTCCGCTAGCCGTGCCTTGTTACGACTTCATCCTTGTTACCGAACCTACCGTAGTCCCACGTAATAACACGGGCCTTCGGGTATTCCCGGCTCCCTTGATGTGACGGGCAGTGAGTGCAAAGATTGAGAACGTATTCACCGCGGCGTGCTGATCCGCGATTACTAGCGATTCCGGCTTCATAGAGGCAAGTTGCAGCCTCCAATCCGAACTGGGGACACTTTTGATGGGATTAGCTCCGCCTCGCGGCTTGGCAACCCATTGTAGTGTCCATTGTATCATGTGTGTAGCCCAGGGCATCAAAGGGGCACGCTGATTTGACGTCATCCTCTCCTTCCTCCGTGTCAACCACGGCAGTCTCGCCTGACACTTGTAACAGACGACGAGGGTTGCGCTCGTTAATCCACTTAAGGAAACCAGTCACCTGACGAGCTGACGACAACCGTGCACCACCTGCGCTAGCGCCTTGCGGGGGCCTGAGTTTCTTCAGGCTTTCGCTAGCGTTTCAAGCCCTGGTGAGGTTTTCCGCTTATAATCGAATTAAACCACATGATCCACCGCTTGTGCAATCTCCCGCCTATTCCTTTGAGTTTTAACCTTGCGATCGTACTTCCCAGGCGGCAGACTTAACGCGTTAGCTACGCCACCGGGAGGGTCGATGCCCCCGATAGCTAGTCTGCAACGTTTAGGGCGTGGAATACAAGGGTATCTAATCCTTTTCTATCCCCACGCTTTCGCGAATGACCGTCAGCAAAGCCCTAGCAAGCTGCCTTCGCTTTTGGTGTTCCGTGTGATATCAACGGATTTCACCCCTACACCACACGTTCCGCTTGCCTCTGACTTGCTCCAGTCCTACGCCTCTCGCTCCCGCTCATTACTTATAATTATAAGTTCCGAACGAAAGTGAGAAGCAAACTGACGTTTCCAATGCGGCCTCACGGTTAAGCCATGAGATTTAACATCGGACTATCAGGACCGGCTGCTCGCTCTTTACGCCCAGTAACTCCGGATAACGCTTGGGGCCTTCGTATTACCGCTCCTGCTGGCACGAAGTTAGGAGCCCCTTATTCTCGTGGTACCGTCATCCCTCGCTTGGATCTTTGAAATTAAAAATATTCAAAAAGCCAAGTGAGGGATTCTTCCCACGTAAAAGCAGTTTACAGACCGAAGCCCTTCTTCCTGCACGCGGCGTCGCTCGATCAGGCTTTCGCCCATTGTCGAATATTATCGACTGCTGCCACCCGTAGGTGTACGAGCCGTGTCTCAGTCTCGTCGTTGAAGGCCACGCTCTCACGCCTCCTACCCGTCGTCGCCTTGGTGGGCCATTACCCCGCCAACAAGCTGATAGGACCTAGACCGCTCCCAAAGCGGAAAACCTTTACCAACATCAAAAAGATGTAGGACTATCGGGAATTAGACCCGCTTTCGCGGGATTATGCCCGACTTTGGGGTACGTATCAGGGTGTTACTAACTCGTTTGCCGCTCTCTGCCAAAAGGCAGATCGCACGACTTGCATGCCTTATCCACGCCGCCAGCGTTCATCCTGAGCCAGGATCAAACTCTCAAAAAAGTTATGAGTTATAAACAAAAAGTTTAAAACTAATAACCATAAATAGACAGAACACAAACTAAAGCTAAAAGCTTATTGTTTGTACTACTATTTTTATTTTCTGATTAACGGTAAAAAATCACGTATTTATAACAAATACGGTTATACCGTTTGGATACATTACACTGTTTTCCTCACACTCAAATGTGAGCTGTGAGGATTCAATTTTGAAAGTTCTATCATTGGCTCCAATTTAGGAGCACAGAACCCAAACTATAATCATTTGAGCGGAGCTGATTTTAATCTTATTCGAGGCGTGAGGAATGATGTGTACTTGATGATACATGAATGACGAACAACAAAGAATAAGGTTAAAATCAGCCCGCCCATAGGGAAGTCCAAAAATGAATGATTTCTTTGTTGCTCCTCCTCAGAGTAGAATTCTACACTTTCGTCGTCGCGCCTCGAAATCATTTCATTTTTGGACTTCTCAAGCGATGAGAGTTTAGGTTCTGCGCTCCCTTTAAATACTCGGGACTGACCCGAAAAAGGATCAACCCCGAGCACTCCAAAACCTATACTTTTTTGATTATTTCTACACTACATGTCTTTAAAATATTAGCAAAACAGCAAAAACAAGTCAACCCCGCCTTTGAAATTTATTCATTCGTTTTGTTTCATTATTATAAAATATAATAATTTCAAGAGCGGGGTCAAACACTATTTCTTCCCACCAAAAATCCTCCTGAAAGAGTCTGCAGTTCTTTCCACAATTTGTCTTCTTTCTTTTAATATATCAGCTCTAGTTCGAGCTTCCTCTGCTCTTCGCCTTTCTTCAGACGCCTCTATCCTACCTCCCTGTATTGCACCTCTGGTTAAATTATATTCATTTTCTAGCATTCCTTCGTCCACAACCAAATTTGCTTCTTCATTATTAATTCCAAGCATTCCTTCAAAATAAATTTTTCTAAAATCACTGGATTCAATTTCACCTTTTATTTTACCAAAACGAGCCATTACAGTACTTTTTTCTGATTGTTTTATATCTTCAGAAATTTTAAAATTATCAATTCTCTTTAATTCTTCATTTAAAATTTTGTTTATTTCATCTTCCCATCTATTGGGAGACACTGGTCTAGTCATTATTCTTGAATCTGGCATTATTCCGTTTGTTATTAATATTTTTCTAACCTCATTGCTGTATAACATATCGGCGGCTTCTTTCATGTGACTCAGCCTCTCCCTTTCTGCCCTTATCGCGTACCTACCTGCATTATAAGCACTTCTTGCTATCCTGTCTCTTTCCATAGTATCTCTTTGTATTCCGCTGGCACGTCTACTGTATATAGAACCTTCCGTTCGCTGACTGTTTTCTTCCATTCTGTTTGATTCTTGAATAACCCTTCCTGTAGTTTTGAAAACATCTTTCCAACCAGCTTCAGCCTTTGGTGCACCAACATTCATCAATCCTGCTGCCATAATGGCTGTTGCAGTAAGTTTTCTTAATGCCCTAGCGGCCTTACCCTTTCTTTGTTTACCATCTTCGCTTGGCTCTTTTTCTACTGATTCATCTTCCATTTTAAATTCTTGTTCAACCATGCCTTTTGGCAATTCTTGTTCTTTATCTAATTCACTTTCCTCTGATACTCCTTCTTCTTTTGCAACCTTATCTAAATCTTCCTCAGTCTTAGCTGATTCAAGCTTGTCTAAAAATGCGCTGTTATCTCCAAATTCATCATCTATTTTTTTAAAAGCTTGTTCTTTCTCAGCTTCTAATTCTTTAAGCATCCTAGCCACATCTGCTTCTATTTCTCTTTTTTCTTCTTCACTCAAATCTAAAGGTTTTTCCTGACCTCCCTCAGAAGTTTCGTTTAATTCCTGTTCTTTTTCAATTGTGGGTAATTCAAAACTCATTTTATTTAAGTTAAATTTTATCTAAAATATCTTTTTCGCTTTTAATAATACTGTCTGCCAAATCCTTGTCATGTGTTTCAATAGCTTTTATTTTCATCTTGAGGTTTTCTGTTAAAACCTTTAAGTTTTCAAACCTGCCTTCGTCCTCATCATCATCTGAAGATATGTCTTCAATAAAAATTTTAAAATCTTCGATTTCATCCTCATCTGAAGTAGCAAAAACAAGCTCCCAGAGATCTTTGTCTTCATCGGAGAGTTGGGATTCTTGAACAAATTTTACGAAATCATAATCGTTCATATAATTATATTACTACACAAAATAATATTACACAAATTAAATTAAAAAATTGACAAATTCGAATATTTAACATATTATAACATCAAGCAACTTAAAAATCCATACTGAAAAGGAGAGCTAGCAATGGAAGAATCACAGCCAAACATATGGTTATCTAAAAAATTAATCCTAAGCATAATATTAAGCTTATTTATATTTACATTTTTGCTAGAAAAATTATTTCTTTCAGCTATTCTAATATTTTCCTTACTAATCCATGAATATGGCCATTATTGGCAAATGGGTCGCGAAGGAATAAAAAAACGCGACATGGTAATGATACCTCCGCTTGGAGCTATGGCCGTATCTCATGAACCATGGCCAAGTCGTGGCGCAGAAGCCAGAATAGGAATTGCTGGTCCAATATTCGGAATGATCCCAGCAATCGTATTTTATTTAATTTTTATTATAAGTGGAAATTATATGTGGCTTGCTGGTGTAATGTATGTATGTTTTGTAAATTTGTTTAACTTACTACCGATTGGCCCCATGGATGGAGGCAGGTGCTTAAAATCTGTTTTGTTATCTATCAACCCACGCTTTTATGAAGCATACTCAGCAATAAGCTGGATTGGCATAATATTCATATTTCTTACAATAAGCTGGCCCATAGCTGTTTTTATAGATTTTATATTTTTATCTGAAGAAAAAACCAAAAATAAGCGCGTATTAAATGAAATTAACACAAAAAGGAAGCTTGTTGAAAAAACACAGGATTTTATTAAAGAAGTACAAAGCTCAAATGAAAACCAAAATTGGAAAAACGAAGAAACAAAACTTAGACAAAAAAAAATATCTAGATGGGAACAAGAAATAAAAACCTATGAATTAATCCTATCCCCTGAACCAATGAAAAGAATCTCTCTTTATAAATATTCTCTTACTTGTATTGCAACTATTAGTGCATACATTTTTATCCTTAAAAACTCCCTTTCAGCCATATCGCCAATTGTAGGAGAAATTGGGTCCATAGATTTTTTCAACAATTTATTCAATTTATTCCCTTACTAAAAATACCGCCTTTATACGGTATTTTTTATTAATTAGATTTTGATTTTTTTTGACGCCATTCTTCAATCTTTTTATGATCTCCGGATATTAACACTTTTGGCACTCGCCTTTTCTTGCCGTTAATTTCTATTATTTCCGGACGGGTATAGTGGGGGTACTCCAAAAAATTAGTCGCCATGTCTTTTTCTACTCCCTTAAGTTTTTTAAATGATTCATCTTCAATTGATTTTTGTTTACCTACTGCTCCCGGCAATAACCTCGTTACCGCTTCCATAACAACCATTGCGGGCACTTCTCCGCCAAAAAGAACATAGTCTCCGATTGAAATCTCTTCGTCTGCAATATATTTTGCAACTCGTTCATCTACCCCTTCATATCTTCCGCAAATCATTATTAATTGATCATACTTAGATAATCTTCTAGCTGTTTGCTGGTTAAAAGTTTTTCCTTTTGCAGAAAAAAGTATAACCCTTCCTTTTATTGACTTAGACTTTATTGATTTTACAGCTCTAGAGATAGGATCAGCCATTAATACCATTCCAGCTCCGCCTCCATAGGGTTTTTCATCAACAGTCCTATGTTTGTCTTTTGACCACTTTCTTAAATCATGAGCTTTGATTGATATAATTTTTTTAAGTTGAGCACGCGAAATCAAAGCTTCTTTTTCGAAACTTTCAAATAAATTAGGAAATATAGTTATTATTTCAAATTTCATTTTTGAAAAAATTGCCCCGATGCTCGCCTTGACGAGATCGAGGGTCCTCGATTTTGTAAGTCGCCACAAGCGACAACAAATATCGGGATTACAATATCAAATTTCATAAAATATTGGTGGAGCACGCGGCTACTCCATGAGCAGATGTCTGACGACACCGAACCGCGTGCCCCATGCTTTGCAAAGCCTAAATATAATAGCAAAAATTTTACAAAATCAAAACCCCGCCTTGCGGGGTTTTGATTTTTTGAAATAATTTTAATAATTAAATACCAAGCTCACCAACTACTTCGTCAACTCCTTTTGGTTCAGAAGCTCCCCTAGCGGCAGCGTGAGTACTTCCCTCGGGCTCAACAATTCTCAAATTAACTCTTGCGTTGTTTCTTAAACCAATAATTCTTGCAAGGGTTCTTATAGCCTTGGCGGTTGAACCTGACCTTCCGATAAGCAGTCCCATATCCTGAGGGTTAACCTTAACAGTAACAAGGACGCCCATCTGGTCTACTGTCCTGTCTACAACTACGTCATCGGGGTTGTTAACAAGACTCTTTACTATATATTCTACAAACTCTTGGTCTGGTTGTTTTGCAGCCATTTGTTTTTATACCCAGAGAAATAACACAGAATTTATTGTTAAAATATCAATGCTATATCCCTGACTTACTTATATATTATCAAACCGGTTTCGACATAACCGAGGATGTTTTAATTATAACAAAAATAGGTTATAAAGTCAATCACGCTCTTGAGAATTGTTTATACTAAATATAAACATCAGATATTGTCGCTAAACTTTAAAGATTCTCAAGGGCGGGGTCAACAATTCTATTTCTCAACTTTATCCTCTTCTGTGTCATTTTTTGAATTATCCTTGGTTTCTTCTTTTTTGGGTTCGTCATTCTTAACCTCTTCTTTTCTATCTTCAGATTTTTTAGATTCTTCTTTTGCATCTTCCTTACTTTCATCTTTTGCTTGTTTATTTTCAGCTGATACTGGCTCTTCCTTAGCTTCTGCTGTTGCGACTTTCACAGGAGTATTTTCCTGTTTTTGTTCAGTTTGTTTCTTTTTTGTTTTTAATTTTAATTGGACCTTGATTCCTTCAATCACTTTTTTTGATATAAGAAGGTTGTTTACTGTATCTGACATTTGAGCGCCATTGCTAACCCAATGTTTTATTCTCTCACCGTTAGCTTGCAGATCCTTTGAATGAGGATTATAAGAACCCAAAAGCTCCAGGTATGCACCCTTTGGGTTTTTAGTGTGTTCAGCAACTACTAAGCGGTACATTGCCTGACCCTTTTTGCCAACTCTTTGTAATCTAATTTTTAACATAATTTGTTATTGAATACTAACATAAAATTAAAATTTAGCCAATAGCTTCTACCAGCCCGTTGCATCATACTCGCTCAGTTTCTAGGAGGGCTAAAACCGAGCTTTCAGCTACAACGGATTGGTAAAAGCCAGCATCACTAATTTCATGTAAGATGTTATATAGCATACATCTAAATAAATTGTCAAATAAAAAATAAAAGTCCCGATTTAGCGGGACTTATCTTGGTGATGCTTTAATTAACTACACCAAATTTTAATTCTATTATCCACATCCCTAAAAAACTGCGTCCAGATTTTAATTGCAGTTTCATTGTATGCCTTACGAGCAGACTCAACAGCCTCATCATAAGAATTATGTTCCAACAACTCAGATTCTCGACGTGATTTCTTGGCAGATATTACAGATCTATCATATACAGTATCTGCCTCTAAATAATGCTGGTCTCTAGTATATTTTTTTCTGGCCAAATCCACAGCTTCTTGATGGCCCATATCTGCATTTACAATAGCTTCCTCGTGCACATTGCGAGCCAACTCAATAGCTTCCAATTGCAGTTTACGAGTAGGCTCCATTTCTAAAAAAAACAATCTACGAGCTTCAATATTTAAAAGCAAAGGCAAAACATTGCCATCCCAATTGCCTCTTTCAACAAATGCAATCAATGATTCAGGGGTTCCTGCACATTTTGTAAAGAACTCCTTAGCCGCACTTGCGTGATTACTCATTACCCTAAAGCTGCTATCTGTAAAATACAATACTCGATTAACCAAATCGAATTGGCCAACTAAACATTCTCTTTGATTTATACCGAATATTTTAGCTATTTCCCAAGATTTACAAACACCATTTTGTGCATATATATTTGCTTCTCTATCTACGAGAAAAGAAATCATTTCATGCATGGCTTTTGCCTCCTGTTGCAACTAATCACGCCACCATTTTAGAGAATAACACATTAAATATTAAAATGTCAATATACTAAGCCTTGTTGCAAAAACTTCTTTTAATGTTTATCATGCCGCATATGGCACAAGACAAATCACAACTAAAATATCTGAACGCAATCAATAAATTAATCGCCGGCAAAACTGGCGTACTTGAAATTCTAAATGAAAAATTTAATAGCAACTGGAAAAAAGCATGGGAATCAAATCTTTCAAAATTTTTACCCAAGAACATCAAAAAAATAAACCCCGATATGGAGTGGTTAAAAATAGAAAATCAAAAAATACAGATAATCCCCGCTTACGATAAAGACTATCCTGAACTTCTTAAAGAAATACCCGTTCCTCCTTTCTTATTATATGTAAGGGGCAATAAGGAGATTCTTAATAATTTTTCATTAGGCGTTGTTGGTACAAGACGATTAACGGAATATGGCGAAATGGCAATATTAAAAATACTGCCTGAAATATGCCAAGCCAATGTCACAATAGTAAGTGGACTAGCTTTAGGCATTGATACCATTGCACACAAGACAGCACTCGAATTTAAAACACCAACAATCGCTGTTTTAGGAACTGGCATTGATGACGAAATAATTTATCCAGCTCAAAATATTTCACTTGCCCACAGGATAATCAAGGAAGGTGGTGCTATAATTTCAGAATACGCTCCCGGAACTCATGGCACACCATTTTCATTCCCGCAAAGAAACAGGATCATATCTGGACTATCAAAAGGAACACTGGTTATTGAAGCAGATATTAAAAGCGGAGCATTAATTACTGCCAAATATGCCGTAGATCAAAATCGAGATGTTTTTGCAGTGCCGGGTAATATTTTAAATAGAACATCCCGAGGAACAAATCTGCTAATTAAAAGAGGGGCAAAACCGATACTGGAGGCAAGCGATGTACTAGAAGAATATCCAGACAAAATCCAAAATTCAAAATCCAAAACCCAAACAGAAATAAATGCGGAAAATGAAGTGGAGAAAAAAATATTAGAAGTACTGGCAAATTCAGATGAACCTGTATCAATTGACAACATAATAAGAGTTAGCGATTTAAGCTCACAGGAGGTAAGCACGCAATTAGTTTTGATGGAAATAAAAAAGAAGGTAAAGAAAGTTGGAAATAAATATTTGTTGTAGATTTTAAGTTAGTTTCGGGGATAATGCTTTTTGAGAACTTCGCCTCGTCTCCAGCGAACTCGGCTCATCCGTTGCTCATACTGCCATCACCGCTTAAAGCGGCGAACCAAGCTGACAGCAATCGTAGCGGTCTCAAAAAGCATTATCCCTCCACTAAGAGTAATTTTATTTCCAACTTAAAAGAGTGCTCAGCAGAATAAGGGAGGCATTTTTTGAAAGTAAGAACTTATAAAAAATGCCTCGGTTATTAATTTGTGATCACTTGTCACAGAAGTAATAAAACCAAATAATAAAGATAATTAAAAAAATACTGAGTTACTACAGGAGGCAATAAAAAAAGACCCCGCTACACGGGGTCGGAAGAAAAAATTATGTTTTAATGTCTCCAGCATCACTTATTTCATGCACTTCTTGAAGTTCTTCCTCTTTAACATCAACACAATTCACAGCATGGTGAGTATTTGGCAAATTTTCGTGTCTAAGATATTTTTCACCAGACAAAGTTGTTATATGTGGTAAATTTTCAATCGCGGGGATACTGCCTTCCATCTTTAAAAATTTATCTGTTTGTTCATCTTTAACAATTCCCCTTTTTACTTTTCCGTCGCTATCAACAGTCCAAATAATTACTTTTCCTTCTTGCCTATTATATTCTCTATAGATGGGCCTAAGATTATGATCTTTAATTATGAAATGTTCAACAACCGTCCAATTTTTATATAAAAGATTATTGAAACTGCCAGAAAACAAAAAAATAAGCCAACAAAAAAGAATAATTTCAGAAGCAAAGGTAACAAAATACACAACTGCAAAATCCTCACTGGGCTTCTCTGGAAGTACAGCAAATAATGCAAAAGTATTACTTAAAAAGACAATCCACATTAAAACAAACATCCACATGAATCCTTTTTTTGTCATTTCTGTCTCCTTTATTTTTAAAGGTCTATCTATTTGACATTTTTATATATTTATCATATTATCAGGACTATGTCAAGTTTAATAATTGTAGAATCACCAACTAAAGCCAAAACAATAACAAAGTTTCTTGGAAGCGGTTATTTGGTTCGCTCTTCCATGGGGCACATCAGGGACTTACCTAAGTCCCGTATTGGTGTAGATATAGAAAACAATTTCCAACCCAAATACTTAATTCCAGCCAAAGCAAAAAAACAAGTTGCAGAACTAAAAGACGCTCTTAAAAAAACAGATGATGTAATACTCGCAACTGATGAAGACCGTGAAGGAGAGGCCATTGCATGGCATCTCACTAAAGCTCTTGGTCTTGATGGCCCCAGAACAAGCAAAAAAGTAAAACGCATAGTATTTCATGAAATCACAAAACCAGCCATTGAAAAAGCTCTTGAAAACCCTCGAGATATTGACATGCACCTAGTTGATGCCCAGCAGGCAAGGCGCGTGCTTGATAGGCTCGTAGGCTACGAGCTTTCGCCTTTTTTGTGGAAAAAAATACGTTACGGTCTTTCAGCAGGCAGGGTTCAGTCAGTTGCCCTTCGTCTCATAGTTGAACGGGAGCGGGAAATTGAAAAGTTTATCAAAGAAGAATACTGGACATTAGATAGTGTTTTTGAAAAAGAAGGAAAGGAATTTTCCGCAAGACTAAATAAAATAGGGAATAAGACCTTGGATAAGTTAGAGATAAAGAAAGAAGAAGAAATAAATGAAATAATAAAAAATTTAGATGGCGCAGAATATAAGGTATTACACATAGAAAGCAAAGAAGCAAAGAAAAATCCAGTGTCCCCTTTTACCACCTCAACACTTCAACAAGCCGCTTCAAGGAAATACGGAATGTCAGCCAAGCAAACAATGATGCATGCACAAAAACTATATGAAACAGGACATATTACTTATATGAGAACAGACAGCGTTAATATTGCGGAGTCTGCTTTGGTACAAGCCAAAAAGGTAATAACCGAAAAATTTGGTGAAAATTATTCTGAAGCAAGAAAATATAAAACAAAATCAAAGGGCGCTCAGGAAGCTCATGAAGCTATACGTCCAACAAATCTTGCAAAAGAACCCGAAGACTTGGGCAAAATCGATCCAGGCCAGAAAAAAATATATGACCTTATATGGCGAAGAACCCTAGCCAGTCAAATGAAGCCAGCCCTATATGACCAAACAAGCGCCGATATATCGGCAAAATCCAAAATCCAAAATCCAAAATCCAATGAATACATTTTCAGGGCCAATGGGCAAGTAATGAAATTTGATGGTTTTCTAAAAGTATATGGGCGTTCTTCAGAGGATGTTGAATTGCCAAAACTTGATGAGGGTGAGATTTTGAACTTTAAAGAACTAAAACCCGAACAACACTTTACCCAGCCTCCTCCAAGATACACAGACGCATCTCTTGTTAAAACCCTTGAAAAAGAAGGCATTGGTCGTCCATCAACATATGCTCCAACATTAAGCACAATACAAACAAGGGGGTATGTCGAAAAAGAAGAAAAAAAATATAAGCCTACTGAAATCGGCATATTGGTAAACGACATGTTGGTTGAGCATTTTCCTAAAATTGTTGATCTAAAATTCACATCTCACATTGAAGAGTCCTTTGATCAAATAGCTGAGGGTAAGTCTGATTGGGTGCCGGTAATTAAAGAATTTTACGGGCCCTTCAAGGAAAATTTAGACAAAAAAGTAAAAATAGTTGAACAAGCGACAGAAGAAACTGAAGTCCCCTGCCCGAAATGCAATAAAAAAATGGTTATAAAATTCGGCCGACATGGTAAATTCCTCATGTGCCCTGATAAGGAATGCGGAGGGACAAAACCCCTGCCGGAAGAAGAAGCTATGATTAAACAATTAGAAGAAAAAACCGAAGGCGAAAAATGCCCAGAATGCGGTAAATTAATGGAAGTAAAACGTGGACGTTATGGATACTTTTTGGGCTGTCAGGACTATCCAACCTGCAAAGGTATTAAAAAAATAGAAAACAAGACTGGCTTTAAATGCCCTAAATGCGACAAAGGTGAAATAGTAGAAAGAAAATCTAGAGGTCGAGGTCAAACATTTTATGCGTGCAACAACTACCCTGACTGTAAGTTTACAATGTCTAAAAAACCTGAAAATGAAAAAGATCTTGAAGAAGCACTAGAAAAAGACAAGGAAAGAACAGAAAAAGGAGCAAATAAAAAAACGGTTAAAACAAAGAAAAAATAATACGAACCAAAAAAATAAAAAGCCCCGCATAGTGCAGGGCTTTTGCAAACTCTTTTAGCCGATAATTAGCCGATATGAATGGAGGGCTCTTCCCACATTGAAATTTTCTTAACAATTCTATCAACTTCTTCATCTAGATTTTCTATTTCTTTCTTGGCCCCTTCGTATAAATTGGAAATAACCCGGATTGTATCTTCATCAATACTGCCCGTTATTGGGAGATCGTTTTTTACATACCTCATCATAATCTGAAATAAGGAAACTTTCATTTTGCCCATCTCGTTTAATCTAACAATAACTTGATGGATATTAGACCCTTCATCAATCCCAAATAATTCTAATGCTGAGTACCAAAAGATACCTTTGTCTTCCATTCTTGCTCCTTTCGCACCTCGTGTTAAAAAACTTTACATCATTAATTATATTAAATAATCACAGATTAGTCAAGTATAACTTTCACGATATTATTTAATTCTTCAAGATTTGAGAATTTGATTGTAATGTTACCCCCCGATGCTCCACTTCTCACAAACACGGCTGTCCCGAGCTTGCCCGATAGATTATCCTGCAATTCTGTGAACTTGGGGTGAACTTGATTAGTTGATTGATTGCCTTTATTAATATTTACTTTTTCTTCTTTTGCGTGCTGTTCTAAGTCTTTAGTAGAAAAATTACCGGCAAGTATTCTTTTAAACATTTGTTTTTGCTTTTCTGGTTCCGAAAATGAAAGAAGCGCTCTTGCGTGTGTTCTGGATATCTTGCCCGATCTAACAGCTTCTTTTATTTCTGCAGGAAGTTCTGCAAGACGCATGGCGTTAGCTACAACTTCCCTGCTCTTGCCTACGCGCTCTGCGACCTCCTTTTGTTTTAACTTAAACTCATCAGCAAGACGCTTATATGCCTCAGCTTCTTCCATTGGGTTAAGATTTTCTCTTTGTAGGTTTTCAACTAATGCTGCCTCTAATTTGGCCTTGCTTTGATCAAAGTTGTCCTTCACTATAACAGGCACATGGGGAAGGCCAGCAATTTGAGAAGCGCGCCATCTTCGCTCTCCTGCAATTATTTCATAATTCACATCAATACCTCTACCTTTTTCTACCTCACGCTTGGACACTAAAAGAGGCTGTAATATGCCGTATTTTTTTATTGATTCTGCCAATTCCTCAAGGCTCTTTTTATCAAAATCTGTTCTTGGCTGATTCTCGTTTGGTCTAATTTTACTTATTTCAATATAAAAAATATTGTCCTGAATTTGAGGAACTGACCTGTTTGTTTTAGTGGCTATTAAAGACTCGAGTCCTCGCCCAAGTCCGAACATTTTTTTAGACATAATTTTAAGTTATAAAAAATATTAAAAAAGACTATAATAATTCTATCACTTCTTCCGCTAAATCTCTATAGGCCCTTGCTCCTTTTGATTGTGGATCAAATTGGTAAATTGTTTTTCCAAAACTTGGAGCTTCTGCAAGAGAAATAGCCCTTGGTATAACTGATTCAAATACATGTCCGGGAAAATTTTCTCTAACCTCTCTTACCACTTCTCTGGCAAGCTTGTTTCTTTTGTCATACATAGTCATTAGAACACCCATTATTTTAAGTTCTGGGTTTACCGATGCTCTGACAAGCTCTATTGTTTCAAGAAGCTGCGTCAGACCCTCAAGGGCATAATATTCGCATTGGACCGGTATTACCAAATACTCAGATGCTGCAAGTCCGTTTATTGTTAAAAGTCCAAGAGAAGGCGGACTATCTATTATAACGTAATCGTAATCAAATCTAACCTTATTAATTACGTTTTTTAGACGAAACTCACGGCCATTAAGCGAAGCAAGCTCGACGGTAGCTCCAGCCAACGAAGAAGCCGAAGGCAATACATTAAAACCAAAAATACCTGTATTTCTAACTAAAGCACCGGGTTCTGAATCATCTATCATTGCATGGTATATATTAAAATCTTCTTCCCTTAAACGATGCCCCACGCCAGTTGTGGCATTTGCTTGGGGATCTAAATCAACCAAAAGAACATTTTTTCCCAAAGCCGCTAAATATGCGCCCAAATTAACCGACGTAGTCGTTTTGGCTGTTCCTCCCTTTTGATTTATAACTCCGATAATTCTTGCCATTAATTTAATTTTATCTTTTTGATTTATTTTTTACAAATAGTCAAAACAGGTCATATCTTATGAAATCTTATTGAGTCTTTTAGTTATGTAGCCAAGGAATGCAAGCTGAACAGTAGGAGTAAGACCTGTATTTATAATAGGGATAACCGGCATTGCACCATAAGCCCATCTTCCGGTACTGAGTGCATAAATCTCTATTAAAATTGCTGTGGCAACACTAACGGAAACAAGAAACCAAGTTTTGTTCAAAGATTTTATGTTGGCCATAACAAAAATTAAAACTGTTATAAAAACAGCATCAAAGAGCGTAGCTCTAAACAAAATAAAATTTGTTATTTCACCGCCTTTATAATGAATATACAGCAAAGAATGCAAATGCTCCCAAACAGTATTGAGCAAAAAAGCAGTTATAAATATAAAAAATATTTTTTTAATACTCATAAAAAGATATGCTTATCACACAGCATGCTATAAAACAATTACTAAATTAAAAAAATAAAAACACTCTTAATCGAGCGCTTTTATTTTTTAAAAAACATTTTTAATCCATGGGGTGCATAAATTTCTTCTCTATCTTATCCGCCATTTTATGCATTTTTCTAATAAAACTGTAAAAATGATGAACCTTTACAAATAAGTACACCCCTACAATGATTAGAACGGATGGCCAAATAGTACCCCAAACAATTTCAGGTATCACACCGAAGTTTTGAAGGAGGAAAAAGACACCTATAGTAATTAAAGCAATAGCGATAGTTAGCATAAAAAGAATGGCTCCGCGAATCTTACCAGCAAATTGGATAATGCCATGAACCTTGTCATGATACTTTTTTACAGCCAATATTACCAATAATAATCGCAAAAACTTTTTCATATTTAAAAAACTTATTTTATTAAAAACAAACATTTTATCTATCCACTTGGGAAGGGATCTTTTGCAATCAAAGTTCTCTTTCTTTTGTGTTTAGGCTTTTTTCTAATGCTTTTCCAAGTTGGAATCAACATAAGGGTGCCTATATACCCCAATATAGATATTATAACAAACAAGGTTTTAAATCCGTAATCATCAACAATAATAGCTCCCAAATAAGCACTCACGGCAGTAGATATGCCTATAACAATATCATCAAAAGACCACTCGAGACCAACCTTGCCTTTATCTAAATGATCAGTAAATAATATTCTCCAACCCGGCACCGCCATTGAATTAGAAGCACCGATTAAGCCCTGGATTAAATATATATGCCAAGCTTTATCAGCCCATATAAAAAACAACATCAGGGTTGAAAGCATGAAAGATCCTGCGATCGTAAAAAAGTATTCATCCCTTTCTCCATCATGACTATCCATAAATCTAGCCAAAGGCGTTACTGTGATAACTCTCACCAACCAGTAAACAGTAAAAGAAAGACCGGCAACCTTAATATTCCCCCCATGGATATCTTGGATAACAAACACGGAAAGAAATGGCACTAAAAGACCCAGCGCAAAGCTGAGTATTAAATCATATGCCAACAAATATTTTATTAATCTATTAATAACCAATCTTAACTAATTATTTTTTAAACAAAACTATAATCTAAATCCTACTCAGACACCCTAACCAAACCAAATCCAGACGCATTGTCATCTCCTACGCCATCAATATCTGAAGCCAATAAATGCAAAAACTCTCTTGTTGCAGCTGCTGGATCTTCGGCATCAAACTGCCAATATTTAGCGGCGAGACCGGATAAGAAAGGAGATGCCATTGATGTTCCTGAAAGAATGGCATACCCGTTGTCCTTCCATGTTGACTCAATGTTTTCTCCGGGCAAAGCAAACTCTATGTCACCATCCTCAACCACAAAAGGTTCTGTTTTTAAGTTGTTGCCCCTTGAGCTCCATTCGGTTATCTCAATCAATGAGTTAATGGCGCCCACTGCCACAACTTCTTTGTAAGCGGCAGGGAAGTCAATACTGTTTTCAAAAGGTCCATCGTTGCCTGATGCAGAAACCATTAATACCCCTTTGGAAAAAGCGTAATCAACAGCACTACTTATTAAAGATGAATCTGCATCACTGCCCAAACTCATATTAACAACATTTATTCCGTTATCAGCTGCGTGTCTTAATGCTGACGCAATATCATCAGCAAAACAAAAACCATTATTGCCGCAAACCTTGTATGCCGAAACAGAAACTAAAGGTGCTACGCCATAAACACCTAAGCCATCAGCACCAGAATTAGCTCCTACAATACCTGCTACATGAGTACCGTGACCATTTTTATCACCACAACTACCCTCTTTTACTGCTTTCACAGGACTCGTAAAATCGAAACAAGTTCCCTTAACTCCGCTTAAATCTGGATGATCAAAATTCACACCAGTATCAAGCACGGCAACATTCACATTAAAACCGCCGGAAGTAGAAGCAATTTCGGAATTATTATAAACCACTTCAATCCCCCATGGTGTTTGATCAGACGGTTTAATTCTTTGCACATCAGAATTATCTGGCTTGTTTCCTTTATTATTTTCTGGTTTTACCTCTACCTCTGCACCTACATCAGAAGAAGCAGGTACCTGACTTACGACATCAGAAGCAACTTCGGAAGCTTTTTGTTCAATAACTTCTTCCACCATGACAGATTCTGGCAAAACATTGAATATATCTACTTCTTCAACTTCAAGTCCGAATATTTTTGCAAACCTAAACTGAAAATCATTTAATTCAGCACTAAAACCAGCATCAAAAACATGTCTTGCACCTAATGCAACTTTCCAAAAACCACTTGTTGTTTTAACAAAAAACCTGCCTGAATCGGCAAAAGCTAGAGCTGGCGTTAACATTAAAAACAGCGCCAAAAACGTGAAAATAGTTAGTTTTTTTAGTTTAAACATTTATAAAGACAATATACCACAAAACACTCCGAATTACTATATAGTTGTTCACAAATCAAAAAAAACGGGTTAATACTCTTAAATTAAAATTAGTTTAAATTTTTAATTTTTGATTCGTTTTTTGTACCTAATGTTTTGCAGGACAATAGCAGATATGAAACCCAGGGTAATCCACAACATCAACCTACCCATTTGCAAAGTCCATGTGAAATGATCAAAAATTCCAAACGCCAAAACAGTAACAACAAATATAACGAATGAATAATGATATACCTTTGTAAAATCTAAAGATCTTATAAATTTTTTAAAACCAACAAATAGAAAGACTGCAAGAAACAAAAAACCAAAATATCCTGTTTCAGACAATATTAATAAATAAATATTATGAACTGGCTGATAAAAATTATAATGCATATTAGGCTCACGCTCCATAAACTCTGGCACAAATTGGCCGAGACCTATTCCTAAAAGAGGTCTGTCGTTTGAGATATCACCTGCTACATGATTGTAACGGACACGATGAGTAATCGCTTCCTCCTCAATAGATACATTGATTCGAGACATTAACTGAGGCCAATATACCAAAGAAAACAAACCCGCAACGATGCCAGTAACAACCACCAGCTGATAAATATGTGTTTGGGCATGCTTTCTAAAATTACCAAACTTTTTGTAAGTTAATATTATGACTATATGAGCCGTTACCCCTAGTGCCCAAAATCCTATAATTATTCTTGAAAAAGTAGAAAAAAAAGCAAGGAGCATAATTGCATAAACCGCCAATATTCCATATTCATATATTTTCTTGTGCCAGATCTCAGATGTTTCTTTGTAACCAGTTAAATAAAGCCAATAAAAAGAAAATATTCCAAAAAATAAAAAAGCTGCTAAAACATTAGGATGGGGTGTTGTTCCGTAAGCTCGCAAAAACTTTACACCCTCACTATAAAAAACTGCTACACCTATTGTGTCCAAACTTTTAAATACCGGCTCGCCAAAATATTTAAGACCCAAAACGCCCTGCGTCACAGACTGACTAATTGCAATAAAAGCTTGAATAAATCCTGAAAATACCAAAGTCATCAAAGACGGCACAAAATAAAAAACTTTTTCAAAATTATAACGTATATAAAAAAACAAACCGATAAATTCAGCTAGCTTCACAAATTGAAATATTGCAATAGGCTTAATGGAAGCAATAAAAATCGACAGTCCCGAGATAATAAAAAAGGCCAGCAGACAAACTTCAATTAAATCAGGCTTTAATCTAAATTTAAATTTTGACCTAACCAGCCACAAAATTAATAATCCGATAATTAAAAGGTCAGATACCCACAAAAATCCAGAAGTCCACTCGACATTAAAACGCCCCCAAGACCAGAGGTGCTTTTTTATCTCAAAAGGAATAGCAAAAAGAAGCAGATAGAATAGTGCCTTTTCTAAATTTTGGGAATTTATTCTAAATCTCATAAAAAATTAAATAAAATTAAAAAAACATAAATGAATACACAATTCCTGCTCCAAATATTAAAATCATACTATAAAGAAGCCACTTTGGTGCAAAAATAGTATATTCCGGAATACGATCTCCTTCCTCTCTTGCTTTAATAAAAATAAATATAAGCAGTATGGTTATCAAACTTACTGCAATAGAACCAACAAGACCAATAATTTCTATAAAATCCCTCAATCCTGACAAGAAAAGCAGATAAGGAGGTAAGGACACGAGAAGCTGAGCCTTGGTTGTGCCCATATCAAAATCGTACATAAAAGATTTCTTAAGAGCTAAGGAAGTGTTAACAAAAACTGTAAATGTAGATATTAAGCCAAGAATAGAACCAATAATAATAGCTTTTGTTCCCAAAAATTCTCCGAGTCCCGATATTGCATCTGGTGATGTAATATCACCGGACACACCAACAATAATAATAGCAAACAAAAGGTAAAGCCCCGCAGGAATTAAAGTGCCCCAAGTTATAGCCTTCCTTGTTAAATAATCCTCTCCCACTAATGCCTCTCTTAAAAGAGGTATGGAAGATAAACCTTCCATAGCAAACAAAACCACTCCAAAGGGCAAGAACCAGAATTCCAAAGAAAAAAGTGTCTTATAGTTAGCTACATCAATACGACCTGCGCTCATTACAGAAATTATAGACACAATAAAAACAAACATTAGCAACAACACGAAATCAATTTTTGAAGCACCTTTAAGCCCCAAAACAATTACGGAAGTAGCCAATATAAAAAATAAGGTACTAAATGTTGTTAAAGAAAAATCAAAAAAGAAAAAAACATTAGCCCAAAAATTACCGCTAATTGCAATGATAGCAAGCAAGGCACCATAGATACCAAGCATATACGAAAACAGAGCTATTTTTTTACCAAGAGGACCTAAATATATATCGGCGTATCCTATTATTTGATGACGCTCATGAGTGCGCAGAATTATTTCACCAAACATTAAATTTCTAAACAAAGACAATGCAACAATAATTATTAAAAACACAAGTCCAGTCACAAAACCAGCCTTAACAAAAGAAAAGGGTATACCAAAAATGCCAACACCCACCAAGGTTGTAACAAGAGCTGCCGAAGAATATAATAATTTCATATAAACAGATTGTTGTTATTATTATCCAGTTATATCTATTGTTTCTGAATCAGATTTTTTGTGTCCAATAAAAAAATGTTCTATACGCCACAAGACTGTAAGAATAATATACACAATAACACTCGCAGAAACTGCTGCCAGATACATTCCAAGACCTACAGCAATACCTACCGCCGCCACCACCCAAAGAGTTGCAGCAGTAGTAATACCAACAACCTTTCCGCCATATTTCAATATTGCACCACCTCCTATAAAACCAATTCCCACTATTATGTTAGAAATCAAGCGGGAAGGGTCGTAACTTGAATCCACCGTCAAATCTTCAAACCCGTATACCGAAAGTATAGAGATTAAGGCTGCCCCTATTGCAACCAAAGAATGAGTTCTCAGTCCCGCTACCTTGTTTGATTTTTCGCGCTCAAAGCCTATCGCTGCTCCAAGCAAAGCAGCAACAAAAAGACGAATTATTAATTGAGACTCATGCAACATAAAATTAACATCTAGTACTTGGCTTTTGAACTTACGTATTGGTAAATTTTATGCCAATTGCCAGATAATAAGTATTTCTTATATTTTACCCCATTTAATCAGTTTAATAAAAGAGGTAAAAACAAAAAGCAAAAATTAAAATAAGACCCGCTTGAACGGGTCTTATTTTGTAACATCTGATGTTAAATAAGATTACTTTTGAATTGCTATTTTTATAACCTCATTCATATCTTTCACCATCTTAAAATCCAAAGCTTTTTTAATTTCAGAAGGAACATCTTCAATAAGGTCTTTCTTGTTGCCAGCAGGCACTATAACCTTTTTCAAACCTGCTCTATGAGCTGCAAGTATCTTTTCTTTTAAACCTCCAATTTCAAGCACCTTGCCTCGCAAAGTTATCTCACCCGTCATGCCAACATCTTTAAAAACTTTTTTACCAGTCAATAAAGAAATTAGAGAAACAGCAATAGCAACACCAGCAGAAGGACCATCTTTTGGTATAGCACCGGAAGGGACATGAACATGAATATCTTCTTTATAAAAATCATCATCTGAACCCATTTTTGATGACTTGTTTCTAGCGTAACTTAATGCTGTTTGCACGGATTCTTTCATAACATTCCCAAGATGGCCAGTTAGGGTAAGCTTACCCTTGCCGGGCATTTTAGATGATTCTATAAATAATATTTCACCACCGGCAGGTGTCCAAGCAAGACCCGTAGCAATACCTACTTCATCTTTTTTTTCAGCCTCAAGATGTGTATACCTTTCTGCTCCCAAATAAGAATGTATTGATTTTGAATCAACTTTCACCTTTCCCTTAATTTTATTCTCAATCATTTTTCGTGTAATTTTTCTTATAACTTTAGCTACTTGTCTTTCAAGGTTTCTAACTCCTGCTTCTCGTGTGTGTTTTCTTATAATGTCTTTTAAAGCTCCGTCAGTAAACGACATGTTGTTAATTTTTATTCCATGTTCTTCCAATACTTTTTTAACCAAAAACTGTTTAGCAATATGTAATTTTTCATCCTCTGTATAACCAGGAAATTCTATTATCTCAAGACGGTCGCGAAGCGCTGGCGGAATCGTATCCAACATGTTGGCTGTCGTAATAAACAAAACATCAGACAAATCAAAAGGTACTTCAAGATAATGATCTGAGAAAGAATGATTTTGTTCTGGGTCCAATGCTTCAAGAAGTGCTGAAGAAGGATCACCCCTGAAATCTGTACCCACCTTATCTATTTCATCCAACATAAACACAGGATTGCGAGTTTTGGCATTATTTATTCCCTGAATTATTCTTCCAGGCAAAGCCCCCACATAAGTTCTTCTGTGGCCTCTTATTTCCGCCTCATCTCGCAAACCACCCAGTGACACTCTTACAAACTCCCTATCAAGAGCCTTGGCGATTGATTTACCAATAGATGTCTTACCTACGCCAGGAGGACCAACAAAACAAAGAATTGGCCCCTTTATTTTCCCTACCTGTTTTTGAACAGCAAGATATTCTAAGATTCTTTCTTTTGCTTTTTTAAGACCATAGTGATCGTTATTTAATATTTTATCAGCTTCTTTCATGTCAATTTTGCCTTTTGATTTTTTTGACCAAGGCAAATCAACCAGCCAATCAAGATAAGTTCTTAAATAAGAAACTTCCGGACTAAACGGAGGCATTTTTTCAAGACGACCAAGTTCTTTTTCTGCCTTATCTCTTATATCTTTCGGCATCCCTGCATCGCTAATCTTCTGCCTTAAAACTTCAAACTCACCTTTTTCACCATCAAGACCCAGCTCTTTTTCAATGCTTTTAAGCTGTTCTCGCAAAAATACTTCCTTTTGCATTTTTCCAAGTTGTCTCTTGGTTTCACGAGCCACCTTTTGCTCTGTACTTAAAATTTCTATTTCACGATTTAAATAAAAATTAACCTTCTTTAAAGCATCCATAACATCAACAGCTTCAAGAATTTCTTGCTGGTCTTTAATTTCAAGACTCAAGTGCATGGCTGCAAGATAAACCAATTGCTCAGGATCTTTAACCTGACTCAAAGCTACCATAACATCAGAGATAGGCCCCGATACAGTTTTTGAACCAAGAATCTTCCTTAACTGATCTGCCACTGTTCGCATCAAGGCTTGTGTTTCAACATTTTTTGTAAGAGATATTTTATAATCTTCAACCTTGGCGCTAAAAAATGGATCTGTAGAACTATAGTTTTTAATTTTTACTCTCGCAATACCTTCAACATCAACACGAGATGTTCCATCAGGCATCTTGTGAATTTCAAAAATCTTACCTACTGTACCAACGTCAAATAAATTACCTTCATTAACATCATCCCTTGGATCTTTTTGACCAACAAAAACTACCAACTTGTCTTTGGACATGGCATACTCTAAAGCCCTGATTGATTTAGGCCTTTGAACTAAAAGAGGCATGGCAATGCGCGGAAAAAGAATTACGTTTTTCAACGCAATCAAAGGCAAATCGTGGATTTTATTTTTTTGTATAGACATTACTTATTTACAAATCATGCATCCTTATTAATTTGGATGCATTAATGTTGAAATGTTTAAATATTTTAATTTTTAGAAAAACTTATTCTTGATGTTTTTCGTGAAAATCACTAGGCAATAATCCCTCTGATTCTAGTGCTGTATAGTCCTTGTCTATTATCTTAATCAAACCCTTAACAAGTTCTTTCGGGTCTGAATTATAAACAATCCTACCCATGCCACGGTGAGCTTTTTTAACTATCTCTTCAATTTCATCAGCCATTCCGCCAGTATCAGTCAGAATACCTATTGGCTTATCGTCTTCAAAAGCGATAGTAAATTCATTAAGAGTTCCTATTCTGCCACAAACAATAATTACAGCATCTGCTGAACGTGTAAGCAAAAGATTTCTTCCTGAATAATTAAAACCAGTGTATATTATAAAATCAAAAAAGTCAATTGGCAAGTGGTATGCCTTAACATGTGAAAACAAACTTGCGGCAGGTGATATTCCAACCGAAACTCCTCCCGCTTTTTTTGCGCCTTTCGCTGACCAATAAGGCAATCCTGTTGTAGCACCAGTAATTACAATACCGTTATGTTCAACAATTTCTTTACCCAATTGCTCAGCTCTTATGTGGGCGTCTTCCGCACAATGATCAGTTACGGCAGCGCCAGAAACAACAAATTTATATTTCATATATATCAAATTTAACAAATTCCCTGTTTTTTTTCAATCAAAAAGCCGATTATACTAACCGGCATAATTTAAATCAATCTTCATCTTTATCTGGAAGATAATTATTTAAATTAAAATAACCCAAAACTACATTTCTTACTCTAGAGGATAGAACAAGAAGAATCACGGACAAAAGACCCAAAATTTTTAGCACAACCACACCTCCATTCTTAGTTAAACAACCATAAATAAACTAACAAACAATTTAAAATTTGTAAAGATAAGGCCTCCTTAATTAGGAGGCCCTTCTTAATTCCCTTTCTCTTTTTTCACATTGAAGGGAAAATTTTGAGTAAACATCTTTAGAGCAACTCTCGTGATTCAAAAATTCGCAAACTAATGAAAGAAATTTTATGAAATTTTTTAAATCTTCATTTGAGACATGGATTACATTGATTGCTTTTCTTAAATCATCTGTTAATTTAGAAATTTCTCTAGAGGTTTTTGGACGAGAATAAAAATTGTCTTCATTAAGCAGTGTTGTAATTTCAGACATGGCATGATAAATATCGGCAAGATTAAAATCTAAACTTGTATTACCAACTCTTTCTGTCATAAAACCGCCGCATCCGCACTCATCACAGCCACACGGATCATAATTTTCATTACTCATAATTATCTCTCCTTATTTAAAAGTAAAAACAGCTATTATCACAATAACACAATTAATAATAAATCGCAAGGTATAAAATAACGGAGGTACCAAAGACAAATAGGTTCGATTCAGTACGAAGCACTATAATAAAAAAAGACCCCTAGAGGGTCTTTTTTTATTACTGGTCCGCCCACTCCTTCGACTGCGCTAAGGACAAGTCACCCTTGGCTGGTTTATCCTAAACTTGTTGAAGGAAACACCTTGGAGCGGATAAGTTTACGGTGGCAGAGTGTTTTTATTGGTTTTTCATTTAATTTTTCTACCAAATAAAAACCGACTAATTAGTCGGTGCCTTACTTAATATTTCCTGATACTATTTGACCAGTAGTAAATGCTTTTTCTGCTCCAGTTGAATTATCCCCGAAAGCTGATTTAAATCCCTCAAATGTCCAATATCCTGCATAAAAACCGCCTGAAGGACAACAGTCCCACAAAAGGCAGCCAACCGCACTATCGTCAACAAAAGTTGACACACCCTTGTTTACTCCTTTACTACTTTTGTGATAAAGAGCAACCCCGTCGCCTGGCAAAATACCATATCCACATAAGCAGCAGCGAATAGCAGCTTGTTTAAGTTTTTCAAAATAACACTTTGGACATATACTCTCTGCTGTTTCAATTCCGTTCATCTTTTTAATTCTTTCGTCTTTAAATTTAAAACCATGAATATTCCCCCATATACTAACCTCAAATCCCAATGAACACTGGTGACCACATTCACTAAAAGTAACCGACTTATTGGAAGTTTCTTTAAATGTTACAGTATTATTTTTAAAAAAGTTCGGTCTTTCTAATTTATTACCACCAACTGACGCTAAAACACCCATACCCTCTGGCGAAACTATTCCTTCCGCTTTTGTGGTAGTATCAGAAATTTCATTAGAAACTCTACCCCTACTCACATTCTTAAGCCAAGAAATAAATCCCATTGTTGCTCCTCGTTGTTAATGTATCCTATTATCTTTTACACTAATAGTAGTTAAAACACAAGGCGTTCCCCTCCAGAAGCGAGAAGTATAATCCCAAAGAGCGTAATTAAAATAATCCTGAAAAAATCAGGGTTATTTTAATCGTGTCCGCCCTGTAGGATTCGAACCTACGACCCGCGGATTAAAAGTCCGTTGCTCTACCAGCTGAGCTAAGGGCGGATATGCTTTCTATATCAACTAATTTAAAAATTTATTGATTAATTTTAAAAATGTCCCAGCTGAGTCCCGACGCTTTGGTCGGGACCCCGACACTCCGTCGTCGGGGCTAAGGGCGGATATTATTAATTAAAAATCGAGGCTTAACTCGATTTTTATTATAACACAACTTAAATTATTTTCAATAACTATTCCCCCATAGTTTGTTTTAAAACATCCCTAAGACCCTTTATATCAACTTTGACTTTCTTTTTTTGTTTTTCTTTTGATAGGTCTATTTTTCTACCTCGAAAGTCCACGGCACCCTTCCCAAAGGCACTATCCAAAGATACCCCCCTAGAATTTGTATTCGACTCTCCTTGACCGTGACTTTTTTGTTGGAAATTATCAGATTGTGGTTTAAATGTTTTTTGAGGTTGGTCATAATTCCTTTGTCTTCCTCCGCCATCATTAAATGAAGTCCTGTTTTTATCTGGTCTTCGTTCAAATCTTTGTTGCGATCCGCCTCCTGATTCAGTTTGAGGCAGGGGACCATACCATTCCGCAATTTTTTTCCTAATTTCTTCCTCCGGTGTTCCGAATTGTTCTCTTGAATTTGAAATAATTTCTTCTCTAAAGTTAGTTTCTTGTTTAGGCAACGGGGGAATGGTTGTTGCTGAAAATGCACGTGAAGCAACTCCGTCTATCATTAACTTCAAATAAATATTATATTTTGCTAAATTTACAACATCGTTAGCCACAAACTCTGGGAACAATTCTTTTTCAAGAAGTTCAGCATCCTCTGCTCCCACCCTAAAGGTAATAATAGTACCAACATTTCCAAAAACAGCGTCTCTCACGCTTTCTTCCATTTGAGCAACATATTGATGTGCGATTATTAAATTAAGATGATATTTTCTAGCTTCAGACAAAATATTAGCGAAAGAAGCTGTGGCAAAGTTCTGAAACTCATCAACAACAAGAGTAAAGTCCTGTCTCTCGGGTTCTGGAATATCAACTCTGGACATAGCAGCCAATTGAAGCTTGGTAATAATTAAAGCACCAAGCAATCGTGAAGCATCCTCGCCTATTCTGCCCTTTGAAATATTAACTAGAATTATTTTTCTCTCATCCATCATTTTTCTCATATCAAGATTGCTGTGTGCCTGCCCTACCATATTTCTTATAATAGGAGATGATACGAATTGACCCACCTTATTCTGAATAGCAGCTGTTGCTTCAGATGCTAAACGATCTGTGTATTTGGCAAATTCTTGAGTCCAGAATGCTCTCACTACTGGATCTGTAACATTTTCAATAACTTGTTTTCTGTATTCCTTATCAGCCATCATACGATTAATACCAAGGAGTGTTGAATCAGGAGATTCAAGCAAGGCGAGTATGGTATTACTCAAAATATATTCCATTCTTGCAGACCATGCGTCTACCCAAATCTTTTTAAACACACTCAAAAGACCATCAGCCACCAAATGCCTGTCTTCAAACTTAACCCTTTCCATAACATTAAAAGCAATGGGGTAATCTAAATCAAAAGGATTGATATAAACAACATCTTTTATGCGTTCTTTGGGAATATAATCTAGTAATTCTTCAACTGGATCTCCATGAGGATCAACAAAAGCCAAACCTCTGCCATCTTGGATATCCTGAATAGCAATATTTTTGAGAAGCTCAGTTTTCCCCATTCCCGTCTTTCCTATTACATACATATGTCTTCGCCTGTCATCCTGTTTTATACCAAAACGAAGCTTCCTATTACGGAAATTTGATTCTGCAAATTCTACGATTGGATTGGGATTGTTCATTTAGGATTATTTTAAAATTATTTAATGGGCAAACCTGCTGGCGGCTGTGATTTCTTTGCTTCAACTCTTGGGAACATAGGCGCTTTAACACCCTTGCCCGGCAAGTGCCACAATGTCGCAAGCTCCTCAGTATTAAGTATAATCCATTGAGGAGGAAAAGTCCTTTTTTGCATATCCTGATAAAATCTTCTTTTACGCCAATAAGTTATAGAGTCTGCTCTCCAGCCTTTATCGGAAGGAAACAACCAAGGCATCCATCCACTTGAATATGTCATGGTTTTTGAATTTGGTCTAAAACTATTTAAATTAGAAGAATAAAACTGTTTAAAATATCCCACGGTACCAGAAATATGAGAGCGATGAAAATTGTCCTTTGGTCCAATATAAACAAATCTAACACTAGACTTAAAACCAAGTTTTGCGGTTTTTTTATCTATAGCTTCAAGTATTGCTCTTTCTCCTCCAGTTAACATCATTGGGGTTTTTTCTTTTTTGTTGTCGCCTTCCTCTCTTTCTTGACGTCCTCCTTCAGTGCCAGTAATAAAATCTACCACGGCAATCATGAAATCTAATACCACATTAGCTAATTTTGTAACAAAATCAGGCTGAGCTTTAACTTCTTTTCCTAATAACTTATCAGCCTCCTGCTTACCTTCACCAATCCAACCACCTCCTGTTCCTCTTATTAAGTACTGCACCCAAATATGCTCATTAGGTTCTAAAGTACTTATTTGTTCAGCCAAAGATGCAAGGGGATCTGTTCGTTTGCTTTCCGACTCCTTACCTCCTGACATTTCTTCAAAATCCGGGTATGTTTTTATGGGTATTGGATTAGGTTTCGCAAAAAGAAGCTCCATACCAAATAAATCATAATCATCATCTGGCAAATACATAGGCAATGTCTCTGCATAATCAGAAACCTCTACTATTTCAGCTTCGGGATATTGAGCAAATATTTGATTCTCAACTAAACCGTGAAAATCTTTAAGAGTTTTTACATAAAACTTCATCTCACCGCCATTCCCAGCTATCTCAAAAGAAAACCAGTTTTGAACCTCGCCTCTAAAAAACTTACCTTTCCAAGTTGTAGAACTTATATATGCAGAATGAAGTCCGGCGAAGATGCTTTCTGCCATTTTGGGACTTTTTTCTACATCTGCAGGGGGCTTAATCTCAAGCAAAACCCACTCTAGCGATAATATATACTCCTGTTTTTTATAATTTAACCAAGCCCAATAAGATCCAAAGCCAAATAAAAACGGAGTTACTGTCCACCAGTAATCTTTAATATAAAAAAATGCAGTTTTTAGTGGACCAATAACAACTTCTAACAAAGTTGCGATCACAAATCACAAATCACAAATCACAAACAAATTCCAATGCTTAAATTCAATTTGTAAAAAAGTAGTCAATGTTTTGAATTTTCAACATTGGAATTATTATATTGTTTGTAACCTGATTCTTGGAGCTTGGAATTTCTAGAAAAGTTATGCCTCTCGAAGAGAATATGTTCCGTCGTTATTTTTTGTAAAACTTTTTTGATCTTGTAAACTTAGCATAACAGTATTTTCTTTAACCATTCTGTGAGATAAAACTTGGTTTACAATTTCATTTTTGCTAAGAGGGTTTGAAGATGATTTTATAATATCTTTAATTACATCCTTAACAGTACCGGCTTTAAATCCCCATTCTTTAAGAGCGTAAAGCCCTCTACCAACAAGAACAAATCTCTTGTCCTTTATAAGTTCATTGTGAACTGTTTGAACATTTGCTTTCTTATCCCATCCAGGCTGATCATTGATCAATTCGGCAATTTCACGGAAATGTCTTGGCTTATTGTCTCTCTTAAGAACCAAGTAAGCCATGTCTCGAACTCCACGAGGTTTTATTTCGGGCCAAGAAGTTAAACCAACCTGACCAAATGAATTTCTGCCTATTTGTTTTGATATTGAAAGAAGAGATGCCACAAATTTAGGGGCTGTATCTTTTGCAGCAACGTTTTTGTTATAAAAATTAACAACTTCACTTTCTGTAATAACACCTTTTTTAGAAAAGGCCTTGGCAAAAGAACCAAGAGCTTTCTTTACGGAGTTGGACTGAGCTTCATTTAAAGACCAAAATTGATGATATCCTTCATCATCAGCCTCTCTAACAAAATCACTATTTAAATCAAGGAAAAATACCAAAGCGGCATTAACGGGGGTATTTCCTCCTAAACCAGAAAATCTCTGGAACAAATCTTCTTCTCTCATTACACCACCATGTTCCTCTAATATTGATCCGGCCAAATTAACATAAGGTTCAACTAAAGAAGCAAGGCCAGCCTCCAAATTGCCCTTTATCTGCTTCATGGATGCATTCTCTATCTGTCTTACTCTTTCACGAGTAATACCATAACTCTGGCCTATTGACTCTAGGGTTTCTCTTTTACCGTCTTTCAAACCAAAACGACGAGATATTATATCCCGATTTCTTGTGTTTAAAACTTTTAAAACTTTTAAAACGACCCCTTTTATATTGTTATTTAACGTAGACATTTGTCTATTTTTTAGCCCCTCCGGACTTAATTATGGCTGTATTTTTTAGGATACAACGTGGCAATAAAACTGCCAAAAATAATAAATACTGTGTTGTCTATAACTTTACAAGCATAGCACAACAGTAAAAATAAGTCAATAAATGAAGAGGGCATGAAGTGGATAACTTGTAAATACCCCCAATCATTGACCCCCATAGCATTCCTGCTTAACTCAGCAAAAATCAATGCATGCAAAACAAAAAAACAACCAAATCAATAAGATAAAGCTGTTTTTTAAATGTACAAATATTTATTCTAGGTTTATTTTTTTCTACTCAACCAGACTAAAAGCGGTGAAGCAACAAATATAGACGAATAAGACCCAGCGACTATTCCTATTATTAATGCTAAGGAAAACCACTGAAGAGACTGGCCCCCAAAAAAGTAAATTGCGACAAGAGCAAGCACCGTTGATACAGTTGTATTTATTGAACGACTCAAAGTTTGTATAACACTCTTGTGAACAGTTTGAGCAAAACCACCCCCAGATCCAAAACGCAAAATATTTTCTCTAACACGATCAAAAACTACAACAGTGTCTGAAACAGAGTAACCAAGAATTGTCAGTAAAGCTGCCACAAATATGGCACTTATTTCAAAACCAAAATAACGGCCAAAAACAGCAAATACACCAATTGGAACAATGATATCGTGAGCTAGTGCAATAATTGCTGAAAATCCCATTACCCAAGGAGATAACACGTTAGATAAACGTCGAAACACTAGTGCGATATAAATTATAATAGAGACCAAAACTAATATTATGGCCGTAATGCTTTTGCTTTTAAGTTCCTCGCCAATAACAGGGCCTATGGAATCAAATCGCCTTTCAGTTATTTCACCAAAATTATATGATAAAACACTCAATACTTCCTGGTGTTTTTCCTCATCAATGGAAGCGAGTCGAATTATGACTCCATTATCATCAATATAACTAATATTAGGTTCGCCTGATTCTTCAACTCGAGAGAAAGATTCTTTAATTTCATTTATAGATGGCCTCTCCTGTAAAAAACCAACTTCCAAAACACTGCCTCCCCTAAAATCAGCACCTAGTGGCAGACCCCACACTAAAATTGCCACGACAGACGAGACAACTAGCAGGACTGATATAGAAAACATTGTTTTATAGATATGTTTCATAACTATCGTTTTGGATTTATTTGAATAACCATTTCCAGTTTTCAAATTTTTTATTAACAAATAATTCTAAAAATGCCCTAGTTACCATTGTGGCTGTAAACAAACTCATAAATACACCAATGGCCAAAGTTAAGGCAAACCCCTTTATAAATGAGGTGGTAAAACCATACAATATCAATGCACCAAGAATTGTTGTAACATGGCTATCTCTAATTGAACTCCAAGCCCTGTGGAATCCTTCACTTACCGAATACTGGAGGCTCTTGCCTTCAGCTAGTTCTTCTCGCATTCTTGCAAAAATTAAAATATTAGCATCAACAGCAATTCCTAAAGACAGTATGAATCCGGCAATACCAGCCAAAGTTAAAGTAACAGGGATAGTCTTATAAATGGCCAAAGTCACTATCAAATAGATAACGAGTGCAACAACAGCTGTTACCCCGGGCAACCGATAAAACAAAATCATAAATATTGCCACCAACACCAAACCATAAAGTCCTGCTTTCAAACTTTTATTCAACGATTCACGACCCAGAGATGCACCGATCGTTTGTTGTGAAATTAATTCAATAGGAACAGGCAATGCACCAGAATTAAGTCTCAGCCCCAATTGCTTAGCTTCATCAGGCGTAAAATTACCACTAATCACAGCACGACCGTCTTCAATCTCATCCTGAACCACTGGCGCACTAATAGGCAGTCCATCAAGATAAATAGCAATCCTTCTTCCCACATTACCCCTAGTTAGCTCTGCAAATAAGCCACCTCCTGCTTTATCAAAAGTCAAAGATACCTGAGGTCCAACACCGGAAAGACCTGACTGGTCAAAAACAACGCTTGCATCATCCAAATATCTGCCGGTAAGCTCAGTGGTTTTGTAACAAGGGTCAACTCCTTTTTCTAAAATAATAAAAGAAAGCAAAGACAGATCAGTAGCCCCACAAACAATATCCTGAGTCAATAAACTCTGATCAAGTCCTTCAATGGACCCGAGTTGAGATAAAATGTTTTCTCCTTCGGCTATTGAAAGTTCTTCCTTAAATTCCAAAAAGGGAGTCTCGCCTATTAATTTTATAGCTTCACTTACATCACTAACACCTGCCAATTCAACCACCAACCTGTTTTCACCTTCAACTTGAACTATTGGTTCAGATACGCCAAATACATTAACCCGCCTTTCAATTACATCTCGAATACCCTCCATTGATTCTGTTTTGTCACCAACGACCTCTCTAAGATCAGCTTCATAAACAAGATGAGTTCCGCCGACTAAATCAAGTCCCAAACGGAAAGGCAAATTAGGCCACCAATTCAGTTTTGATTTCACAGGTCCAGGATAAACAAAAGCGCCAAGCACTAGTGCTAACAATATTAAAACAATTGGTTTTATAATTTGTTTTTGAGACATTTACTTTTATATACAATTGATAACACAAAACTCTTAAAAATAAAAGCCGAGCACAACAAGCTCAGCAAATAATTATTTTATGGCTTATCCCACATTTTAGACTTACTCTTTCTAAGTCGAAAAGCAGGAAAGCACAACTCCGCAGATATAAAAGCTCCTGCAACTATCAAACAAAACAACATGATAGCATCTTGAGTTTCATTTGAAAAAAGCCCCCAACCAATAACGATTAAACAAAAAACTATCAAACATCCTGCTGTATAAAGAAAAATCTTACGAAGCATTCTCAACCCCCTGTTTTTAAAGCTGCAAAAATAACAATCATTGTTATAATTTAAAATATTTAATTAGTCAATAAATTCATTTATCGTTAAAAAAAGGCCGAGCTTGATTGCTCGGACCTAAGATGGGTTATCCCACACAATGCCTTCTTTAAAGCCCCCCTTATGCCTCTTCTTGTTTCTTTTAATTTTGTTTATTTGTCTACGGCTTAATTTTTTAAAATCAATTATCGCATCTATTACCTCTTGTAAATCTGCCAGTTCTTCCTGCATCTCATCCTTGCTTAAAGCATACTTCACCTCATTTGCTTCCTCTGCCAGTTTATTAACCAATAACAACCAGTACTCTTCGGGCCTTGTAGCATGGTGCCATTTAAAATCCCTACTGAATCTTTCGTGAGCAATGTCTTTAATTTTATCTCTAACTAGTTTTGGTAGTTTTCTCACACTCGTTCCTCCTCACCATAAACAAATTCAAAATCCATTTTTTTATAATCAAAAATTTCACTAGGTTTGAAAAATCTTTTTACTTCCTGTTTGGCTGTAGAAATCGAATCGGATGCATGTACTATATTCGTCTGAAAAGAAATAGCAAGATCACCTCTAATTGAACCAGCATCGGCTTCACGGCCAGACGTGGGTCCAACGATCAAACGAACAACCTTAACTGCTTCAATTCCTTCAAGTACCATCATGACTACTGGGGCTGATTGCATAAACCTTTTAAGCGTAACAAAGAAAGGCTTGTCTTTGTGGTGAGCGTAATGCTTGTCTAATAATACATCTGAAAGCTTAACCATTTTCATTCCTACAATTTTTAACCCCTTGCGTTCAAAACGTCCGATTATTTCACCCAAAAGATTTCGCTGCAAAGCGTCAGGTTTCATAATCACTAAAGTTTTTTCTTTTAAATCAAATTTTGCCATGCGCTTAATTTCTAATTTTTTAATTTTTAAACAAAAACTGAATGACTGTTGCTTAATAATTTAAAAATTGAAAATTTACTAAAAATTACAAGATTGAAAATTGTAAAATTTTATATAAAAACTATCACTACTTGCCAGTTTTCTTAATCATATAATTATCCTCGCTTAAAACCAGCTCAACTCTGCCATCTATATCTGTACGATAATACTTTACACCAAGATTTTCAAGGGTATTAAGCGTTTGCTCTGTGGGGTGGCCATAACGATTTTCGGCACCAACACTAATAAATGCTAGCTGAGGTTTTATTGTTTTAACGAATTGCTCTGTAGTCGATGTTTTAGAACCATGATGAGCCACCTTTAGTAAATCAGATTTAATATCAATGCCTGATAATGCCAATTTATTTTCAACTTGTTTTTCTATATCACCGGTTAATAAAAGCTCATTCTCGCCATAAACCATCTTAGAAACAACTGAGGAATTATTCTTTTTACTTACCGATTGATTATTTTGATTTTCAAACGGATGCAAAATATCAAACGAAACACCATCAGAGGATTCAATTTTATAACCAAGACTAACATAATGTCTTATTGCATCTTCTTGTTTAATTAGCTTTTCCCAAAACTGACACTGATCCGTCTCACACCCAATCCCCGTCTCTATAGATTGTGCGACATGGTATCTTCCCAAAACATCCAACAAACCATTGATGTGATCCGCGTCAGGATGAGTCATCACCACTAAATCAATAGTATGGTCCCAAAAAGGCATTACAGCACCTAGCTCTTGGATGACACTGCTCCCCGGCCCCCCATCAACTAAAATTTGATTGCCCTTTGGCGTCTGGATAAATATCGCATCACCCTGCCCCACATCCAAAAACCAGACATGGGTTTTGCCATCAGGTAGTTTAGATATAGCATAGAAAGAAAAGACAGTTAAAATGGCTGTAATGACTAAGATCCAAATATACATATTGTGTATTTTTTGAGGCATTAATTTTAGATAGCACAAAACTCAACCAAAAACAAAACCGAGCTTGGCTCGGTTTATTAAAAATTTTCTAGAGAGTTGAAGCAAGAACAACATCGGGAACACTGTTTTGAACATAATCACAATCGGGACAACAAAGGACAACTTTGTCTCCTTCTTTTTTGGGTGTTAGATCACCATGATTGCTGTCCTTCCCACAAGTAAGATGATGTACCCAAGTACAGCTTTGCCACTTTTGAATTTTTTTAATCTTTTGATCAACAGTCAATTTTGGGGCTACAGGCAACACTTATCCTCCTATTTAGTAAATTATAAAGTACAAAAATTTGTTCTGATTTTGAAACTGGTTTTACCAACCTCAAAACCATTGATATTTTATAACAAAAATAAACTAAAATTTCAATTTTTAAATTATTTTTAATTTAAGCTCTGTGTTTTTCAATTTCAATATCCGTACTTCGGCCTCTTCGCTTGCTTACCATAAACCAAACAATAAGCACATAGCCAACAGCAACTCCGACCCAATTAAGAGTGGCTGGGATTGAAGCAAAATTTAATTTTGCAAAAAGACGTATAATGCCAAGTATCACAGAAGACAACCCCCAAGCAAAGGTACCCACAAAATAACCAAGAGGTTCCAAAGCCATTCCCGCAATACCCGTTACAAAACCGAGAAACATGTTAAGTGGCACAAGAGGCAAAATTAAAATATTGGCCGGCAACGATACAAGCGAAATATTTTTGAAGTAGTAGATTAAAAGTGGCAAAACCATAAGCTGAGCTGACAATGTCATAACAGTTGTTTCCCTTAAAGCATACTTTCCAGGTATTTTTTTAAAATACGGTTCAAGAATCGGAACAAGATAAACCAATCCCAAAGTCGCCATAAAAGAAAGCTGGAAACCCACATCAAACTTCAAAACCATGGGGCTTACAAAAACCATAACAGCACCAGCAAAGGCAATTGAATTTTTAACACTATAAAAACGGCCGGCAGATCTTGCAAGTAAAATCAAAATACCCATAATGGCTGCTCTAACCACTGATGCCTGCGCTCCAGTTAATACAACAAACCCGATTATACCAAGAACGGTCAGCCAGAAAGCTTTTTTTCTTCGCATAAAAAGCATGAAAAATCCTGCCACCACAGCACCAATTATTGTAATGTTATATCCTGATATCGCCAAAATATGAGTAGTTCCTGTTTTTGCAAAAGAGTCCTCGAGATCGCTCGGAATCTGAGAACGACTGCCAAGCAATATGCCTCCGATGTAAGAAGCATTTGGTTCTGCAACTGAGCGGACAATGGCGCCTTCAAATGATTTTTTAACTTTAAATATTTTTTCAAATAAAGATAGCTTTATTTTTTCCAAAAAAGACAAGCTGTTTTTTAAATCAAAACTTTCATTTTTATATATCTCTGTTTCCCCATAGGGCGAGATTACCTCAAGAGGTTTTATTTCGGGATAATAACTAACTGTAAAAATCCCGTCTTTTTTAAGATAGGAACGATAATCAAAACCATCAAAATTTTCTGGTATTTTGGGAGGAGGTCCTAAAATTTCCAAACCTTGACCATATTCATATTGGGGATATAAATTTGTAGTTACTAAAACTTTTTCGTTAGTTAGCGCAAGACGACCGCCAGCTTCAATTTGTTTAACTTTAAAAACAAAAGTTTGCTTGTCTTCTTTTACATTAACTTCACCATCAATATACCCCCTAAGAAAAAGTGCTTCTTCATATCCACGACCTTGGACAAGAGGAACATTTTCTCTAAAGTTGACCAATAAACTTCTTTCGGAATAAACTTTGTCAAATCTTAATACACCGCCAATAAAAAATATGAGCATCAAACCGGCAAGCACAACTTGCCATGACCTTTTCCAAAAAATTAAAACAGCAATAGACGCAGGCAACATCAACCATAATGCAAGAATTTTTGAAACATCTAAAAATGAGCCGGCAAATACCCCACCCATAAAAGCCAACAAAAACGCAAAGAAAATATGTGCTTTATGCATTAAAAAATCGTATCAAAAAAATATTTAACCCGCAAATTCCTGCACTTAAACAACAACAGTCCCGCCTTAGCGGGACTGTTCAAATTTCAACAATACAGATTATTGACAACTACCTGTAGTAGAAAAACAATTAGGACATGAATAACAAGAACCAGCCTTTACCATAAGAGTCCCGCACTCACATAGTGGCGCATCGCTATCACCTTCGGAAATATTAATGCTAGCCAATTGGACCATGATTTTATTATCTTTACTTGTTTTTATTTTGAGACTGTTTTTGCTGTCATCATCCTCGTCATTGCTTTCCATATTTGGCAAAGAAGATCCTGCTGAATTGTGACCGGGACCAAAAATTTCATCTCTGTCTTTATCGTTCAAGAAATTCATTCCTAAATAAGTAAATACATAATCAACAAACGACTTTGCAAAAGGCAAATTATTATTCGTTGTTGCCCCCATTGGCTCAAATCTCAGTCCGCGGAATTTCTTAACTAATGTTTTAAGAGGAATACCGGACTGTAAACACATTGATGTCAAAGTAGCTATAGTATCAAACAAACCTGAAATAGTACTTCCCTCCTTGGCCATAGTTATAAATGTCTCACCAGGTTTGTTTGTACCCGGATAAAATCCAACAGTAAGGTAACCCTGATGATTACCCACTGAAAACTTGTGAGTTATTGAAGGACGCTCGTCGGGAAGTTTTATTCGTGTATATCCATTAACTTTTTCAACTAAATCAGCGTCTTTTGAAGTGCTCATTGGTTGCACACCCTTACACCCATCTCTGTAAACAGCAACTGCCTTCAATCCAAGCTTCCACGCCTCAATGTAACAATCCTTAATATCGTCCACAGTCGCATCTTTAGGCAAGTTAACAGTTTTAGAAATAGCTCCTGAAACGAAAGGCTGAGCGGCAGCCATCATTTTTAAGTGCCCATGATGAGATATACTTCTGTGCCCATTTACTGCTTTAAATGAACAGTCAAAAACAGGAAAATGCTCTGATTTTAATCCCGGCGCACCTTCAATAGTATCTTTTTCAACAACATAATCAGATATCTCTTGAATCTGATCATCGGAATAACCAAGTTTTTTAAGAGCTGAAGGAACATGACGATTCACAAGCTTAATCATTCCGCCCCCTACTAGTTTTTTGTATTTAACCAAAGCCAGCTCCGGTTCTATTCCTGTTGTATCGGCATCCATCATAAAGGAGATAGTACCTGTTGGAGCGATTACTGTTGCTTGAGCATTCCTGTAGCCGTATTTCTCTCCGTACGTTAATGCCTCATGCCAAGCCCTAACCGATTCCCCTGAAAGTTCAAAATCTCTAAGCAAACTTCTTTCATGTATATCCCTGCCCAAATCTTCTGCTGAATCTTTGTGCATTTTTATAACATTTAGCATGGGCTCGCGATTCATTTCATATCCCGCAAAAGGACCGGCTATGGCTGCAATCTTAGAAGACATTAAATAAGCTCGTCCCGAAAGTATTGATGTAACAGCTCCGCCTACTGCTCGGCCCTCTTCTGAATCATAAGCATAGCCCATGTTCATCAAAAGAGCCCCCAAGTTAGTATAGCCAAGACCCAATTGTCTGTAATCTTGGGCATTTTTTTCTATTTTTTTAGTAGGATAAGACGAATTTCCAACCAATATTTCTTGGGCCGTTATAAATGTATCTATAACTTTTTTATATCCATCAACATTAAATGTTCCATCGGCATTTAAAAACTTTATCAGGTTAATAGATGCTAGATTGCAGGCACTATTATCAATATGCATGTACTCACTGCATGGATTTGAAGCGGTTATAGGACCGGAATTCGGACAAGTGTGCCAATTGTTTATAGTTGTATGATACTGCATGCCGGGATCTGCCGAATGCCAAGCTGCGTCAGCAATCCAGTTCATAACTTCTCGAGCTTTAACTGTTTCAAGAATTTCTCCAGATGTTATTGCCTTCAATTCCCAATCATCATCATTTTCTACTGCATGCATAAACTCATCTGTGACCCTAACTGAGTTATTTGCATTTTGATAAGGCAACAGGGTGTATGGATCAAACATATTGCCCTCAATTGAATTTTCAACTCCAGCCTTAACCAACATCTTACTCATATCCTCAATTATTTTTTTAGAATAAATGAATGATTTAATATCTGGATGATCAACCTTAAGAACAACCATTTTTGCAGCTCTTCTTGTGGTGCCCCCGGAGCGTATACTGTTTGCAACCCCATCAGCTCCTTTCATAAAAGACACAGGACCGGAAGAATAGCCCCCCTTAGACAATGCTTCTTTAGAAGAACGCAAACTTGAGATATCAAGACCAGAACCGGAACCACCCTTAAAAATCCAGCCTTCTGTCTCGTACCACTCCAGAATTGATTCCATAGTATCTTCAACTTTTAATATAAAACAGGCTGAACACTGTGGTTTTTCATAAACACCTACGTTAAACCATACGGGACTGTTAAAAGAACCGTATTGATTTATAAGAATATACTTTAAATCCTGTCTAAAGTTTTCATTATCTTCCCGTGTAGCAAAATAACCGTCCCTCCAGCCCCAATCAGAAATAGTATTAACAACCCTATCAACCATCTGACGAGCACTTCGTTCTCTTTCAGGCGAATCCAGTCGTCCTCTAAAATATTTAGAAGCAACTATATCTGTCGCTGTCTGAGACCAAAAACTAGGCACTTCCACATTTTTTTGTTCAAAAACAACCTCGCCTGTATGTTTTGCAATTTTTGCATTTCTTACATCCCACTCAATATGTTCATATGGATCACCATAACCAAACGATCTTGGCCAACTCAAACCACGAGCAATGCCATTGCCTGTTTCTTTGTTTTTGTTTTGATATTCAGCTTCCTCTGTAAAAAAATCTTTTTGTTGCGGTTGTGGTTGATATTGTGATTCCATATGTTTTTAAATTAAAAATTAAATATTAAAAATTAAAAAATAATAAAGCAATATTTATAAATTTTGATATTTAATTTTTAATCAGTTTATATTTTTATTTCTATTGGGAACAAAGCACTCGCCAAAAAGCGAGTGCACACCTTATCAGATTTAGTCAGTTTCACTGATAAGTTTCATTGCCTTAATTCTAATTCATATCCATCCTTAATCAAAGCCACCAAAAACAATACCTCTAATGACTTATCCACAAAACTACCTCCCCACAATGGCCATGTCGTACATTATTAGATACTTATTTTATTTTCCTTAAAAACCGGGCTTAACCCGGTTTTTTAGACAATACATAATACTAAAATGACGGTTTTTGCCTTCATTTTATTACCTGCTTCCCATTTTTTTACGTATAAATGCTGGGATATCAAACTCATCGTCATCTTTTTCTAGAGATTCATCTATTATTTCTTTCTTGGGCTCTCTTTGATCATTGCTTGAAAAACCATCGGATGAAGACAGTGTTTGTGGTTGTTGTTTTGGAGGTTCTTCATTGTATGACCTATTGACAGCCACAGGCACGCCATTTCCTGAAGGCTCTATTGGCATATAAGGCTGCATAGGTCTTTGAATGGGCCTGGCAATCTTTGGCTCTCCATTATTAAAACCTGTTGCAATAACAGTAATTTTAATTTCACCCTTTTTAAGACTATCGTCCTGAACCGCACCAAATATTATTCTAGCATCTGGATCAGTACTTTCAGTTATAATTTTAGCTGCTTCATTTATTTCTGCCATGGCCAAATCGGGTCCTCCCGCAACATTAAACAACAATCCTCTGGCACCCTCAATTGAGATTTCAAGCAATGGAGAATTAATAGCCATTTTAGCAGCTTCGATTGCCCTGTCTTCACCTGTTGCTCTTCCAATACCCATCAAAGCAGATCCCGATGCAGACATAATCGTTCTAACATCAGCAAAGTCAACATTTATCAATCCGGGAATGGTAATTAAATCTGATATTCCCTGAACACCCTGCCTTAACACGTCATCAACCTTTGTAAATGCCTCTAGCAATGGTGTTTTTCTGTCTATTATTGAAAACAAGCGATCATTGGAAATAGTAATCAAAGCGTCTACCTTGTCACGAAGCTGTTTCCAGCCTTCTTCAGCTATTCTTGCCCTGGCAGCACCTTCAAATGAAAAAGGCTTAGTCACAATTCCTACAGTCAACGCTCCTGCATCCCGTGCAATTTCAGCAACAATAGGAGAAGCTCCCGTTCCTGTACCGCCTCCCAAACCACATGCAACAAAAATCATATCGGATCCTTTTATAACTTCATGCAACTCATCACGGCTTTGCTCAGCAGCCTCTCTTCCTACTGCAGGGTTCATGCCTGCACCAAGACCTCTTGTTAAGTTCTTTCCGATCAAAATTTTGGTTGGCGTATTAGCGACATTCAAATCCTGAGCATCCAAATTAACTGCAACAAAATCGACTCCATGAATCTTGGAGTCCATCATTCTTTGTATTGCTTTGTTTCCACCTCCACCTATGCCGAATATTTTAATCCTTGCAAAGGTTTCAAATGGCGGTTTTACTTGAGCCACAAAAGCGAGAAGCTAAAGTAGGAAAGCGAAAAATAAATATTATTGTTTTACGCTTTGCATTTTAAGCTTTTGGTTTTCTATGGTTTATCACGAAAAAATGCACCTTGCAAACAGTTTGGTGCATTACCTGTGGACAACTTGTTGATACAGCACCAATACACGCCTAACTTAGCTAAAGGTACTGAAAAATATGCCCGACCAACTAGGGTGCGAACCCTGCAGTGAAAATTCTGATAGATTTTCTGGCCATAGAATAACAACTCAACATTAATAATAATTGAGTTTATCTAATTCCAATCGTAATTATAATTTTCAATAAAACCTTCTAATGGTACTAGGAATTTCTACTACGGGGCGAAGTTTTTTAACCAATCTCCAAACTTTTTCAATGGACCGCCTATTGAAAACTTCCCTTTATAACTCCCCCCTCTGGCTTCTTTTTCCATGCCCCATACGATAAGCCCTACTGCTACTGCAAAAGAAGGGTCTGTCACCTTATCACTTATACCTTCCAAGAAATAGTCCCCGCCCACCCGAACAGCCAACTTCATTTTGTGTTTGGCATAATCTGAAAGACCATGAAGATTAGCGCCCCCGCCAGACAAAACCAATCCTGCAGGCAATAAATTGTGTCCTGAATTTTTTAGTTCTTTATCTACTTTTTCAAAAATTTCTGCCGTACGCGCATTTATAACTTCAGCAATATGCTTCTTGGGAACAATGAAGCCCTCTTCTTGCATTATGTCTGAAAGATCAATTGTATCTTTCTTTGGAATAACACTATCAGATATAAAACCGCTGTCCTTTTTAATCTCTTCAGCAATATCCATTGGGGATCTTAGCGCGATAGCAAGATCATTGGTAATATGCCTTGAACCTATAGGAATAACACCTGTGTACACAATCTCTCCCTCATGAAATATAGACATTGTTGAAAAGCCACCTCCCAAATCTAAGCTTAATACGCCATGCTCTCTCTGATGTTTGTTTAAAGCTGACCTAGCTAAAGCAAGAGGAGAATACACAAATTCTAAAACCTCAATATCATTTGCGTTTATGCATTTAGCCAAATTTCTTATATATGTGGACAGGCCATCTATTATCATCACATCGGCTTCAAGGCGAACACCCTTCATACCAACAGGGTTTTTAACATGCTCTTGGCCGTCTATTATAAAATTTCTAGGTATAACATGTATAACCTCTCTGTTTTGGGGCAAACTTATAACTGACGCGGCATCAACAACTCTATCAACATCGCTTTGCATAATCTCAGAATCAGCTCTAGCAACAGCAACGACACCTCGTGATTCCTGAGTTCTAATATGAAGACCGTTCAAAGATACATAGGCCTGGCTAACCTTAACTCCGGCCATTGATTGAGCACGCTCAAGAGAAGCTCCGATATTCTTGACCTCTTCCTCCATGTCCACAACAGTTCCCCTTCTCAAGCCGGTAGACTCAACACTTCCAACGCCTAATATATGAGGACGCAAATTATCACGGTTTAGTTCCGCTATGATTGTCTTTACGGCAGAGTTACCGACATCAATTCCACAAACAATATTACGACGCAAAAATGATTTACAAATTATAGTTCTTAGTAAATAGCTCCGAGATTCAAATAGCCAAAAACTAGAGAACTATATTGTTTATTATTTTATCCTGCAACCCAAACATTTCATTCTCTTCCTCGGGTGAATGATGGTCATATCCCAACAAATGCAAAAAACCGTGCACCGTCATTTGTGCTAATTTATGCCTTAATATTTCTTCAACCGCTTTCTCGTCTTTGGCTGGGTTGTTTAAAAAACCACCTTTTGAAAGATGTTCCCGCTTCGCTTCTTTTTTAATGACAGGCAGACATATAAAAATATCACCCAAATCCATTATAGCATGTTTTTCTTTACCAATATCCACCTCTTTTCTTATCCCGTTAAATGAGTCCGAATTTCTAAAATCTTTAGCGGAATGTATTGGGAATGACAGAACATCTGTAATCTTGTTTTTGCCACGATATTTTTTATTTAAATCCTTTATTCTGCTTGTACCTACTAAATTTATAGAGACACTGATTTTATCTACAAAAGGAATTACCTCATGAACAGCAGTCTCTAACAAGCCATAAAAAAATTTCCTATCATATTTTTTATCATCCGTCTGAGTATTTAAGACTAAATCTATCAAATTTTTTATTTGCTTAAAGATTGTAAAATAGTTTTTATGCCATTCACAATTAAAAGCATGGGTAAAATTTAAATTATCATAAATTACGTATTGTTTACAAATAAACTTATCTAAAAAAATACACCCAAAACTGGGGTATTTACATCACAATTTTTATTAAACCTTTCTAACTAAGTAATTCTTTTGCTATCTTACTAACCAAACCTCCATCTACCTGTCCCTTAAACTTACCCATTACTTGACCTATGACCTTGCCCATATCCTGCGGACCCGAAGCACCAACTGAATCAATCGCGCTTTTAACTTCTTCGCGAACTTTGTCTTCACTTAGCTGTTCGGGCATATATGCCTGTAAAATTTCCATTTCAGCCTGTTCTTTTTGAGCCAATTCCTCTCTGTTTCCCTGCTTGAATAGTTCAACTGACTCTTTTCGCTTTTTAATTTCACTGGCAATTGTTTGAATCATTTCCTCATCTGTAAGCTGGCTTTGTTTTTCAAGTTCAGTAGTGTCGCTAACTTCCTTGCTTATTTTGGTTCTTTTCTCAACTTCCTTGTTTTTAACAGCACTCATTAAAGTGCTTAAAACCAGGCGCTTTGCCTGGTCACCAGTTTTCAATGATTCATTTAATTCTTTTTTTATTTGTTCTTTTAATGCCATACCCAAATATTATATATCCAGATGCTGTTTTAGTTTTTTCTTTTCTTCTCTGAACTTATCCTCGCTATACTCACCAAATTTTTTAAGTCTTTCGCGAAGACCTCTTAAATGCTCCCTCATAATAGCTCTGTTTTTTTCCTTACGCTCATTCTCATTTCTTTTGCTATATTGTTTTTCTTTAGCGTTCTTTAAATAATCGGTTTGCTTTGTTAACCGACTAAACCTTCGGAGCATTGCTCCCGTACTTTCATTTTGTCTTCGTTTAACATCCATAAAAATAAATGATAAAAATTAATTTGATATTTGATTATTAATTTTTAGTTTAAATTACTAATTTTGAATAATTTTACTGCCGAGTTTTTTACCCCCCAGCAAATGAATATGCAGATGATCAAGCACATGAGCTTGACTGTCCTCTCCATAATTAATTATCAAACGATATCCGTCCTTGTCAAGACCGAGTTTAGTTGCAACTCTGTTCGCAGCTAATATAAGCCTGCCCATAAGCTTGCCATCTTCCTCATTCTCATAATCTCTAAGGGGTCCGTGTTTTTTTGGAATAATCAAAGCATGAACTGGTGCTACCGGATGAATATCGTGAATTGCTATCCAATTCTCACCTTCATCAATCTTCTCGGCATTAACTTCTCCGGATATAATTTTACAAAAAATATCGCTCATAAAATTATTTTTTTATCTTTTTCTTAAGCACTCTTATTATCTTTTCCGTAGGTATTGTTTCCTGAATACCGGTATTCATTTCTCTTAATATTACTGTTCCCTCAAGTGCTTCTTTTTGTCCTACTATTAAAGTATACGGAATTTCCATTTTAGCAGCAATCCTAAGCTGAGACTTTATACTATCTCTGCCAAATGAACTTTTTACAGCAATTGATGATTTCCTCAATTCATCAAATAATATAAGCCCTTTTCTTCTACCTGCCTCGCTTAATTGTGCTAGGAAAACTTTGGCATTTGATCTTGGTTTGCTAACATTAACGCCCATTGCTTTCATAAGCAAAACCACTCTCTCAATTCCCATTGCCCAGCCAATTGCTGGAGTCTTTGGTCCTCCAAGATATTCTATCAGCTTATCATAACGTCCTCCAGATATTACAGCCAAATTAGGAACAGATGGCTTGTTATTCTTCTTATTTTTATTATCATCGTTGTTGTTATTATCTTCTTGGCCGTCTTTATTTTCATTTTCATCTATATTTTCTTCAGTTTTTAAATCATCTTTTATCTCAGACGAATCATCTTTGATTACTACTTCCCCTACTTCCTCTGCTTCTCCCGCTCCCTCTGGAACAAACTCAAAAACAGTTCTCGTGTAGTAATCAAGACCTCTTACTAAATGCGGGTCTAATAAATAAGGCACCCCAGTTTCATCTAAAAATTCCAGCACACTGGTAAAGTGCTTCTTGCAGGTGCTATCAAGAGAATCAACAATCGTGGGGGCTTCTTTTGCCACTTCTTTGCAGGTATCTTCCATGCAATCAAGAACCCTAAGGGGGTTTGACTTTAGACGATTTCTACACTTAACGCATATTTTCTTGGTTTTATTCCTGTAAAAATCTTTAAGGGTTTTAATATACTGAGGACGACAACTGTCATCACCTATACTATTAATCTTTACTATCATACCCTTAAGACCTATGGCCTGCAAAACTCTATATGCCATAAATATCATTTCTGCATCTACTACAGCATCTTCATCTCCAATTGATTCAACATTTAACTGGTGGAACTGCCTCTGTCTTCCATATTGAGGATTATCATGTCTGAACAATGGCCCGCTTGACCATAAACGAACTGGGTGTGGCTTAACATGCATTCCATTTTCTATGTAAGCCCTCAAGGTGCCAGCAGTAAATTCTGGTCTCAAACTTAGCATATCGCCACCCCTTGTTTTAAAGCTATACATTTCTTTTTCCACAATATCTGTGTTTTTACCAACTGATCTTATAAAAAGATCAGTCTTTTCAACAACTGGGAGAACTATCTCCCTAAAACCATAATCTTCTATTACAGGTGTCGATTTCTTAAATACATGATTCCAAAAATACCGCTCTTCTGGCAGTATGTCCTTCATCCCTTTAGGAGCCTGTATTTTTTTTGGTTTTATCTTTGGCATCTCTTCGAAATCTCGACAATCTTTCGAGATCCTCTTCTAAATTATTGAGGATCCTCGATGCAAAGCGTCGGGAATTCTTAACTAAAATTAATAATAACGAATGTTTTTAAAATTGATACTCTATCGGCTTTACTCTGCCCAATACATCAAATGGGTATGCTCTAAAAACAACTCTACCCGTAATTAGATCTTCGTGAACAGGCCCCCAACTTCTTGAATCAGAACTTTGAGCCCTGTTGTCGCCAAGAACAAAATACTCGTCATACTCAAGCTCAGTTCTAACATTGCCCACTGTATGCTCGCCTGCTTCTAAATAATCCTGTTCATCTATAACAAATCCGCTGGGATTTTCTTCATTAAAAATTGTAATCTTGCCTCCTGATATTTCAACAGTTTCTCCGGGTAGTCCTATTATTCTTTTTATAAAAAATTTAGAATTGCCTCCAGCCAATCTGAATACAACAACTTCTCCTCTCTTGGGTTCATTAAATCTATAACTTATTTCATCTATCAAAATGTAGTCGCCTTCGTGGAAAGTCTCCTCCATTGAAGCCCCCCTGACAATAAAAGGTTGTATTAGATAATATCGGACAGGGATTATTATGGCAAGCGATATTATGGCTATTTTAATTGTTTCCCAAATAAAAGCAACCGCCTCCTTTCGGCGGGATTTTATTTGCTCTGGATATTCATCCAATTCTTTTAACTCTTTATTTTCTTCCTCCATTAAGATTGATAATATCATAAATAATCAAGCTACGCAAGATAGAATTTGTATATTCTATGAGCTAAAATTTCATATAAATATGCGATTAATAGTTGGCATTGGAAACCCAGGTGAAAAATACGAAGACACTCGTCACAATGTCGGTTTTTTGGTTTTAGATAAAATTGCTAAATCAGAAAAATGTGAATTTGAGTTTGATAAAAGCTTTAACTCTGAAATAACCAGATGCAAAATAGCAAACAAACCTTCTCTTTTGGCAAAGCCCCATACCTTTGTTAATAAATCAGGAGATGCAGTTAAAAAACTAAAATTAAAAAACAAGATTAAACCTGAAGATATTATAGTAGTACAGGATGATTTAGATATAGATTTTGGTAAATTCAAAATGTCGTTCTCTCGCAATTCCGGCGGACACAAAGGTGTTGAATCAATAATTCAAGCTTTGAAAACAAATAAGTTTTGGCGCCTAAGGATTGGACTAGCCAATACAAAACTCAAAAAGGCTCGCCAAGAAAGAAAACCAGGGCGAGGCAAAATAGATTCAGTTGGGGAATTCGTGCTTTCCAAATTCACTCCTGCTGAAAAAGAAAAATTAAAACTAATTGTAAAACAAGCCCTTCAAAGATTTGAAGGTTTACCCAAATAAAAACCCCGCAAAAAAAGCGGGTTTTTTATTAATTTAACTTTGTATTAATTAGTTAATGAAGCAAAAAGATTATCAATCCAAACATATTTCTTAAATCTAACATCATTCCTTGCTGTCTCTACTCTCGCTAATGCATCCGCAGTTTTTTTCTTTTGAATAATCTCCTTATAATTAGAAACTGAATCCCTATTAGCGTACCACTTCTTGTTAATTTTAAAGCCTTCTACCTTATCTTTCCTTGCTAAATAGCCCAAATAGTCGGTTTCATACTCAAATTCATTTGCTAAAACAGAAATAGCAATATAATTTTTATTATCTTTAATAAATTCACATGAACTCAGCCAGTTTATATCCTCTGGGATTTGTTCAGTAATATTTTTATTTTCAATTTCTTTATTATTAATAGGAGGATATAAGGGTTTTACGGTAACAGGAGACGGACGCGTAAGCCACAAAACCTTGGTTATATAAAGTTCTTTATTTTTTTTCTGCCAAGATTGTTTAAATTTAAAAACATTAGCTTTGATTTCATTTAATATATAAGAGTCGTATCCGGCACTCAAAGAATCGTATTTAGCCAGTATTTTATAAGAATCTCGGGTCTGATTGGAAAAACCGGGCGGTATTGAGTCTTGAACAAATTTAGCCACAGCAAAACTTGCATCTTTAAACACCTCCATCTCAAACTTTGCAAATTCTCTGGCGTGATAAACAATATTTGTTGCTATAATATCAGTCTTTTGAGCAGACTTATGTCCGAGATCGTTAATAAAATCAAGTATTTTTACTATTCCTTTGTATACAAAAGAAGTAGAATACACAAAACCTTCACCTAAAATAGATAGGACAAATTCTCCAGCATCAACTACCATTAAAACAGTTTCCTCTATTGCGTAAACAATTCCTCCTGCAACAAAAAGAAAAGCCGATAGAGCATGCCTCAAAACTGTTTTAACAGTCCTAAGGTACGCCCTACCGGCTCTCTGCACGAATTCATCGGTCGCTTGAGAAAGAACAATTGAAGGAACTGTCCTTCGAGAAGGATTTAATATTAGCTCCTCTATCTCTAGTCTTTCAAGAATCAAGAAGTCATGTATCCTATCGTCGATCCTCTTAATAAACATATTGAACTTATTAAACCATTGCTCCCCCAAAAGGTTAACATTGCCTTTGTGTCTAATTAATGCGTTCAAGAATAATCCTGAAGTAACTAGAGCATGGTCAATAAATTCATCGGCACAATCGGTACAAGCAATCCAATATTTTCTCTTAATATCTCTTTCTAACCAACGAATTAACTCCCCTAAAGGATCCACTTTTTCTCTTTTCTTTCTTATTATTGATTTTGCAATATTACCTATTATACGACCAAAGAATATTATCGGAATCCCCGCCATGACGGTTAAGATAAATCTTGGTACATGACTAAATTGCAAATCTTTATCGAGATTTTCGTTAAGTCGTTGAGTGACAAATTTAAAAGTATTACCTGGTTGCCAGATGTTTATTTTGTTCTTTTTACTGAACTTTGTATTCAATTTTAAATTATTGAGATTGAAAGCCAAAAAAACCATCCTCAAAGGCTTTCCCAAACACCGATATCCTTAGTGTTTATTAACTATCTCGTGCTACAATCATTATCTCACATATAATTTACCCCAGCAATAAAAATTGTGGATAATTTTTAAAAAACAAGAAATAAAAAGTGCCTTTAAATTTTTTATAAAAAATGACTAAATTTTGCACAAAAACCATAAAACAACCTACACCCAAAAGTTTAAACAGAACCAAAATTTAAAGCTATTCAATAACTATTCAACCCCATCCCTCCAAGTTTGCTAAAAATAATTACCGGTAAGGAAGTCACGTTGTCTAAAAAATACGCTAACTTTACAAGGATATTCAAAATTGTCCAAATACAAATCTACTCCCCAAATAAGTCAAATTCATAAAATTTTATAAAAAATAACCTATAAATAATTAAAATTATCTTTACAATATTCAATTTATATTTTTTAGATTTTAGAAGTTTTATATATTAATATTAATTAATTTAAAAGCCTTAAATTTATCATGTTTTATAATTCAAATAGTTCTTTCTTAGTTTATATGTTGTTGTATGTCTTTATTATTTTTTAAGTAATTTAGATCTTATTTAATAATAACTATCAATCTTTAATAATGTTATTTATTAATGTTTATATACTTATTATAATCATTTTTTATATAAAAAATTAAATCTAATTTGCGCTAAAATAGCAACTAATGATACCCTACAAATGATATTTTCTGATTGGAGGTGCCTTATGCCAAGAATTCTTTTTTGGACAAATGACGAAGACTCAAATGCACAAAGCGTTAACCTATCAAAAAAAGCTGATGAACTTTTACAAAATATTGCTCAAAGAGCGCAAAGAAGAGTCGTGGATATTTTAAGAGAGGTTTATGAACTTTACGAAGGAGAGGTAAATGAAGAAAATTTATTTCAATATTTAACTTCCGGAACTTCTGTAAATTAGCTCCCTTCCCCACCAGCCCTAACACGGGCTGGTTTTTTAAAATAAAACAAAACGCCCGTATAATAAATTACAGGCGCATACTCATGACTACGCTTTCATTCTCGCCATAATTTTACCGTGAAAACCAGCCCATGGCAAAATACATATTTCACATTGATTAATTACTTTTCTGATAGAAATACCGAGTTGATAAGCGACTGTTCTAACTGCAAGGATTTTAGAATCATCAGAAAAATCACCAGCACCAAGTCTATCTGTTCCACGCATGTAATTATATGCATCTATAGCTACCCCTTCCATTTCCTCTAAATCTTCAAGATTGGGAAATTGATCCCCGTCATGATAAATAGGAATTGACCAAATTTTATCAGAATAATAATTTATGATAATTTTTTCAAAAAATCTTTGTATCTTTCTAAGCATTGTTTTTCCCCTATAATCTAGATTAAGTAACCATAAAATAAAATAGCACAAACTTATAGTTTGTGTCAATTATTTACTCTGCATATTCGCTGATTGGGTATTGCGGAGGAGGTGGGATTCGAACCCACGAGGCCTTGCGGCCGCCGCATTTCAAGTGCGGTGGAATAAACCACTATCCGACTCCTCCGTAAAATAGTCTATCATTTTTATTAGCCCTTGTAAATTTATTTTAGATGTGTTAATATTAAAAAGTGCTGTTTTTATTTCCGAAGCGTTTCTTTTCGTTGAGGTGGTTCTTGAGCTAGTATGCTAAGGCCTGTTAGTTTAAAAACCATCTTACGATCACGTGTAGGTAAAGGCGGATTTTATCGAATCAGCCAGGTCGTAAAAAACAGAATATTAGTTAGGTTTAATAAATTAAAGATGCGCACTTTGTGTGTATCGCATTTATTAAACAATTATTTTGGCTAAAAAATTATACGTAGGCAACTTGCCCTACTCTACTACTGATGACCAGCTTAAGGATTTATTTTCATCCTACGGCACAGTTAGCGAAGCAATCGTCATATCAGACAGAAACACAGGCCGAAGCAAAGGTTTCGGATTTGTAACTATTGATGAAGATGGTGGCGCTGATAAAGCCGTGGAAACTTTAAATGGAAGTGATTTTGAGAGCAGACAGTTAGTAGTTAATGAAGCAAGACCTAAAGAAGAGAGGAGAGATGGAGGCAGATTTGGTAGAGACCGATTCTAATTACCTTCTTTTATTCTTTCAAACAAAAACATCCCCGCCTTGGCGGGGATGTTTTTTTGCGAAATTTTGAATTTATTTTCTAACCAAAAAGGTCTTTATTGTTTTTTTAATTGTATCGTAGATAACTGGCAATTCTAAATAATCAATCAATATAGCTCCCCAAATTAAAACCGGATGCCAACTGGCAGTTAAAAAGCTTTCTACAACAACCTCGTCTGTAATCCAAAATATATGGTACCATTGTGAATTTAAAAAGATAAGGTAAAGAATGTTTTTGCCTCTACTACCCATATTTTTTCTAATTGAGTTTATGTAAATCAAAGATACAGAAATTAAAACTGGGATCTCTGTATAATCCACCACAGCCAACAAAGTATCCCCTATTTCTCCCCATTGAAAGAAGAAGCTGATACCAAAAATACGCATTAAAACAACATCGGTAGTCAACCAATAAAGATGGACCAGCTGCAAGACAAAAAGCCCTGCAGAAACGATAGTATTTAATTCCTCATGTTTTTCATACCATTCCCAAAATTTTTTAAACATAATAAAGTGTTAAAATTATTTTAATTTTTTTCGCTCTATATATTCTGCCTACACGTTCGACTTGCTGACCTCAGTATTCATTCGTTCCCACTCAATCGCTCCGATCAATACTTCCTAGCCAAAACTCATCAGTCGGGCCACCCGGATTTGAACCGGGAATCACACGAACCCGAATCGTGCATGTTACCGTTACACTATGGCCCGTTCACACACAACGCCCTTATTACTTAATTCCATCTTCTCCATCTTCTCCATTTTCTGCATTTTTCCCTTTTAATTGCTCCTCATAAAATTTAAAGAATTCTTGCTCTTCATTTGAAAGAGAGGTAACTTTTGATCTTTCTGCCTCCTTTGCAATTTCCTTAATTTCTTTCGGATTAAACATACGCAAAGTTTTATCTTCTCTCCATCTTGTTAATAAAAATTTGGAACGATCCGCATATTTCTTAATCCATTCAAACAAAGCTTTAGTTGCTACCACTTTGTCTTCCCTTAATTTATCCAGTATGCCACCGTCTAGACTTTTTAAAATTACTAAACCATTTGGTGCATTGTGTATTTCTACAGATTTATTTTTTGATTCAAATATATAACCGTCATAGTAATAATTTTCTAAAACCTTGGGGTCACTAAGAAGTTCATTCAAATTTTCATCAATATCAAGAACCATATCATATATTTCTCGAGTTGTTTTTTGTGCGTCATCCTTATTAAGATATTTTTCTAATTCTAATTGAATTCTTTCAACTTCCTTTTCGTATTCCCCAACTGTGTTTTCGAATGTTTCAAATTTCATATTATTCAAAAGTGGCTTGTTTGTACCCCTCCCAACCCACCTTATAAATTAATTATGTTACATAATGTTTTGATTTAATTTTTGAAATTTCCCTATCTTCTTCCTCAGTAGTTTTTGTTTGTCCAAGTTTTGCAAGTTCAAAAAGGTCACTGTCGGGCATCTCATTTAGTTCCTTCACTCTGTTAACTAAATAATCCTTATTGTTTCTATCTGGATCATCAAGAACCTCGCCCATTAATGCATTTATTAAAAGCCCCACCTTGGGCCCCGGCTCAAGACCAAGTAGTTTCATAAGTTCATCCCCATTAAGTTCCAACATCTTGGGAGATATCGGATCACGAGAAACCTTATCTATCATAAACATTAGATGGCGCAATTTGTAAGGCCTGGCCTTGGGCACACCTGAGCCAATACGATCTGCTTCTCGAACTTTTATAAGATCTTCAACGTTTTCTCTTCCAATATTGGCAACAAGCCGTCTTACCGAACTTTCGGTAACCTCTCCAACATTATAGTAAAAAAGATGATAACGAACCAAGCGCACAATATCTTCTGCTTCTTTTTTAGGCCAATGCAAACGGTCCAAAAATTTAGTTGCCATGCGGGCCCCAACTATTTCATGCCCATAAAAAGTAGCTTCTTCTCCCTCTCCTCTCTTCGTCTGAGGCTTTCCAACATCATGCAAAAGAGAGGCCATTCTGACAACAGTTGAATATTTTTTATCCATAGCATATTGCAAGGCCCTAAGGTTGTGTTCCCAAACCGTATATATGTGATGCTTATTTTGCCCAACCCCTACTCCTTCTAAAAGTTCTGGCATTATATATTTCATAAGCCCTGTATCTTTTAGTATTTCTATTCCCCGTGTTGCACCGTTGGAATCGATTATTTTTCTAAATTCATCTCTTATTCTTTCTTTTGATATCATCTTCAGAAGTTCATGATGTTTTTCTATGGCCTTAAAAGTTTTTTCTTCTATATTTAAATTTATAGTCACAGCAAATCTTACCGCCCTAAGCATTCGTAATGCATCCTCATTAAAGCGTTCTTCTGGATCCCCAACGGCTTTTAATATCTTATTTTTTAAATCACCCTCTCCACCAAAAGGATCTGAGATATCTCCATTGCTATTCATAGCCATTGCATTAACAGTAAAGTCCCTGCGACCAAGATCATCTTCCAATTTATCCGCAAATTTTATTTCATCAGGGTGTCGTTTGTCGGTATATTTCGATTCAGTTCTATAGGTTGTCGCTTCGACTACAGATAAGGCCTCGGGTTCTGATCCCGTTTTAATTCCCACAGTACCAAATTGGTTTTCATAAAAAGTATTTTCTTCACCAAAAACTTTTTGTATTTCCTCTGGTTTTGCATTAGTGGTAATATCCCAATCCTTTGGCTCTATATCTAAAATAAAATCGCGTACGCATCCGCCCACAACATAGGCCTCAAAGCCGGCCTCTTCTAACTTATTTAAAATTTTTATTATTTCTTCTGGAATTTTCATTTAATCAGTCTCCCCGCCACGGAGACAAAGTGAACTGTTTCACTTTGTCCAGAATTTTAGTGGAGCGTCCTCGCGAAACGTTAAAAAATTCTGTCGAACCTTATCGAGCTAAGCTCGATAAAATATTTATAAAAATTAACCCAGCCTATTAACTTTAGAAAATGATTCAATCAGTCTCCCCGCCAGGAATCGAACCTGGATTTAAGGTTTAGGAAACCTCCGTTCTATCCGATTGAACTACAGGGAGAATTACATCGTTATGTTACTAAATTATGCCATTTTTTAAGCATTTTTTCAATAATTTTTTTTAAGCAAAAAAAAGACTTCATTGTTGATAACATTTTACTTTATATCATATATGATATAAATGATATGAAAACATACGATTCCACCGCCCAAAAAAAATTAGGACAATTTATAAAAAACCTGCGCAAACAACGTGGTTTATCTCAGGCTCAATTTGCTAAAGCTCTTGCTACCTCCCAACCAGCTGTTGCCCGCATGGAATCAGGAAAGCAAAATTTTAGCACAGGCGAACTATTAAAAATAAGCAGGATTCTGGATAGAAAAATACTGGCAATACCTGAATCCCTAGACTTTGAAATAAGGGGAGGTCAAAAAGTTTCGGGCAGTATCACTACAAATTTTTCAAAAAATGGATCAGTTTCTTTGTTGTGTGCATCATTACTCAACCAAAACAAAACAACTCTTCACGGTATAGCTAGAATAGAAGAAATAAATCGTCTTATCGAAATAATGGAAAGCATGGGGGTTAATGTTCGCTGGGTAGGAACTCATAGTCTAGAAATAACTCCGCCTAAAAAATTATCCCTAAGCAAAATAAACAGTCAGTCTGCCTCCAGGGTAAGGTCTAGTTTAATGCTTATAGGGCCTTCTATACACAACAAGCCATCATTCCGCCTTCCCCATGCAGGAGGATGCAAAATGGGAAACAGAACAATTACTGCACACCGGTTTGGTCTTGAAAAACTAGGAATAAATATAGAAACAAAAAGAGGATATTATGACGTACGAACAACAAAATTAAAACCTGCCGAAATAACAATGTATGAAGCAAGCGATACGGCAACAAACAACGTCTTAATGGCATCAGCACTTATTCCTGGGACAACAAAGATAAGCTTCGCTCCCCCAAACTATCAGGTTCAAGAACTCTGTTTTTTCCTTGAAAAAATGGGCGTAAAAATTGACGGCATTGGTACAACAAGCCTAGTGGTTCATGGAATATCAAAATTCAATAAACCCCTAGAATATCACAACAGCGAGGACCCCATTGAAGCCATGATGTTTATATCGGTTGCAGCTACTACGGGCTCCAAATTAACCATTAAACGAGCCCCTATAAACTTTTTAGAACTTGAGCTGTTGAAGCTTGAAAAAATGGGGCTTAAATTTTCACTATCTAAAAAGTATAAGTCATACAATGGCAAAACAGAATTGGTAGACATAACTGTTTTGCCTTCAAAACTAAAGTCTTCGGCTGATAAAATACACGCCCTACCCTACCCCGGCATAAATTCAGACAACCTGCCCTTTTTTGTCCCGATAGCCACACAAAGCGAAGGAACTACTTTAATACATGATTGGATGTGGGAAAACAGAGCCATTTATTTTACTGAGTTAAATCGACTTGGCGCTAACATAACCCTTGCTGATCCTCATAGAGTCTTTGTATCTGGAAAAACAAAATTAAAAGCAACCCAAGTTGTATGCCCCCCTGCCTTAAGGCCAGCCATGATAATTCTAATTGCCATGCTTGCAGCTGAAGGCACATCGGTTCTAAGAAATGTTTACTCAATAAACCGCGGATATGAAGAAATTGCTGAAAGACTAAATTCAATTGGAGCTCAAATCCGCGTATTGGGCGAACTATAGATAAAAATATGCAACTCTCGTATTGATCAGATGTAGTATGTGGCTCAGGTTTGAAATCCAAAATCCCAACTTCAAAATCCAAACCAATGTTTAAACCCCTAGACTTTAAAATAAAAAAATTGATATTTTAAATTTTATATTTGGTTTGAGCTTTGGATTTTTAGTTTTAGATTTAATAATAATTTATTTGGCACACATTAATAAAAAATTTATAAAAAACTACTCTCTCCACAAACTAACCTCTATGCAAATAGGCGGTCCGGCTAAATATTTTTTTGTAGCAAAAACCGAAAAAAAATTAATCGAAGCAATGCTATGGGCCAAAGATAAAAAAATAAAGTGCAAAATCATAGGCGAAGGATCAAACATAGTTGCCAGTGACAAAGGATACCATGGTCTTATTATTCAAAATAGCATTAAACACATACAAACAACCAACAACAAAGTTAATGTTGGCTCAGGAAAAAATTTATTAAAATTTATTTTTAAATTAAATTCTTTAGGATTGACAGGAATGGAAAAAATGGCAGGCATACCCGGAACAATTGGCGGAGCCATATATGGATGCGCGGGGGCTTACGGACAAGAAATAAAGGATTGCTTACTTAGAGTAAAAGTTGTGGATGCTTCGGCACAGCTCAGCACGAGCAACCCAAAAGCAATGTGGCTTACTCGAAACCGGTGTGAATTTGATTACCGAAACAGTATCTTTAAAAAAAACTTAAACTGGGTAATATTGGGTGCAGAATTTAAATTCAAAAAAGAAAATCCAAAAAAACTTAAAAAGATTTCAAGTGACATTATTAAATTACGAGAACAAAAATACCAACCCGGACTTTTGTGCCCCGGCAGTTTTTTTAAAAATATTATTTTAAAAGATCTGCCTGCAAAAACTCGCATAGATCTGTTTAAAAAAATTGATAAAGGTAAAATTAAATATGGCAAACTAGCAAGTGGCTACCTTCTTGATCTTGTGGGAGCAAAAGGAGTTAAAACTGGAAAAATAAAAGTCGCTGATTACCATGGCAATTTAATTTTAAACCAAGGCGGAGGCAAAGCCTCTGATGTTGCAAAAATAGCAAAAATCCTTAAAAATAAGGTAAGGAAGGAATTCGGAATAGAATTAGAAGAAGAAGTACAATACTTAAAATAAAAAGGGCCAGTCCTCACACTCATAAACAATAACGCCCTAAGGCACAAGTGAAGCCTATTGTTTATGAGTGTGAGGGCCCGTAGCTCAACTGGCAGAGCGCCTCCATGGCATGGAGGAGGTTGTGAGTTCAAGTCTCATCGGGTCCACCAAAAAACAAAACCAGCTTTTTAAGCTGGTTTTAAATTACGGCATTAAATCTGCCAACGTCCCTTTTTAAGAAGCAATACTTCTTTACCATCCCTCGTTACAGCGGTAACATCTGTAGTTTTATTAGATATCATCACATCTAAATGTCTGGAACTATAGTTACAGCCGAGTTCTTTATATTCTTCGTCGCTAATTTGTGCAAAATCTTTGAAACATGTTCTATATGCACCGCCTAGCGCTACATGGCATGCGGCATTTTCGTCAGTAAGAATTTCATTAGATATGATTCCACTTTCAAAAATTGGTGAATCAACACCCACTTTTGCCACTTCTCCTAAAAATCTGGCACCCTCATCTGCGGTAATATTTTTTTCAAATGCTTCATGACCTTTCCTGCATGAAAAATTAGCAACTCCGCCTTCGTTATCAAACACAACCTTAAGACCTTCAACTAAATTACCCCCTACCAAGACAGGTCTTGTTGCAGCAAAGTGTCCTCGTGTCCTCCTACGATCAGGAGTCGTGTAAACCTCTTCGGTAGGAATATTGGCGCAATAACTTATACCTCGATGTGTTTTTTCAAAAGCACTCATAAATAAAGCTTTATGAGATAAGCCAACAGTTAAGTCAGTACCCTCACCTTGGAATCTTAACATATCAATACCAAGATCATTTAATTTTTCGGATCTGCTTCTTAATAAATCAAGATGTCTTTCCCAAGCATCAAGAGCATCATCTCTATCAGATCGAGTAATTTTAAAAATATAATCCCAAAGCTTGGTGTGAGCTACAACAGGTGGAACCTTAGGGAAAACTTTTTCTGCCCACCCCTTAGTTGCTCCAGCAATAACACACCACTGAACATTGCCTTTGTCTATGCCTTCATCATAAAAATATTTTATTGCTTCAAAATTCGCCTTCTCAATCCTGCTTACGTCTAGCCCTTCAAGAATATCAGGTTTTTCCATGCCACAAATCCTTATGCGAGCATGACCATTATCAACAATTTCTTTAAATTTTGCCTTAGCATGTTCTGGTAAAAAATCTAAATAATCCTGATTTTTAACATTTAAAACTTTTATGCGATCAAATTCTGGATCTGACAAATCAACAATTACATCCTTTGCGCCTTTTTTGTAAGCACGCTCCATAAGTGCCATTATAAGTTCTTTGTGAACCGGCTCAGCTGAAATTGTTAAAACCTGACCCGGCTGCAAATTGACACCAAGCGAAATAACGACATCGGCATATGTTTCAAGATTTTGCTGAAAACTTCTTTTAAGCATTGATACCTCCCTTCTTTTAAAAATAACTGCACCTATTAAAACACTATTGCCAACCAAAGTCAAACAACAAAACCGGGGTTTATCAAAACATAAATTTATAAAATAAAAGCCTCGCCTATCTATCGATAGTCGAGGCTTGGAAGGGTTAATCACCCAATAAAGGAACTACGGTGCCATCTGAACGAACAATAAAAGCATAAAGTTCAACTACACCATCGGCGATTATGCCTAATTTTTTAGCAGCCTCTTTTGAAACATCCAGATCACGATCTCCAAAAAAAGGACCGCGGTCATTTATTCTTACGTGCGTAGATTTCCCGTTGTTTGGGTTCGTTAATATAAGTCGCGTGTTAAATGGCAGGTCTTTGTGAGCTGCCGTTAATTTTGTCTGATCAAAGACTTCTCCATTTGCAGTTCTGTTTTTATTGAACCCAGGACCATACCAGGAAGTTTTTAAGGTTCTTATTTGTTTTATAACCGAAGTATTTTCAGTCCTTTCTTTAAATATTTTTACGGCACTACTCTTATTTGCAACTTCTCTTATAAAGAGAAGGAGAATAAACCCAAAAATAGCAATCCACCATTTTCTCATCCAAACTCTCCTTTTGTAGCATCTGCTATCCTATATTAGACGGTTATTAACTGTTGACAATAACACATATTTAAAAATAAGGCAAACAAATCCCCACACTCATACATGAGTCCCAACACTCAATTTTGAGTTGTTGCGGATGAATGTGGGGATAAAAACCGCCTAATAAATGCGGTTTTTTAAATAATCTTATTTATTCCTCGTCTTCCTTATCATTATCAATATCTAAATCAACATCTGACTCACCCAACCTCTTAAGCACCCCCGAATGTTCCCTGTCACCAAATATTTTTTCCATATACTGTTCGTTAAAGAATTTTATGACATCAAAACGACTAACGACTCCGAGAAGTTGCTTGTCTTTGTTAACCACAGGAATAGGATTGACCCTGTGGTGATTCGTAAATTCCTTAGCCAAATCCTCTATTCTTACATCGGGACTAATAGTAAGAGGATCTAGGTTCATAATTTCATCTACTTTTATGCTTTTAATTTTATTAAAATGACCACTAAGCGCACCCCTATCTAGTTTGCCTTCTTGCATGTCCCCTATTATATCCAACAAAGCTGGTAAATGAACCTGTGAACTCTGAAATACCATATCATATGTAGTAACAATACCTACTAATTTTTTGTGTTCTCCAACAACCGGAAACCCATCAAGATCATGAGAGCTAAAAAGACGAGATGCGTAATCAAGCGTATCGTCGGGGCTTAGAGTTACAACCTCCCTAGTCATTATGTCTTCTACTTTTGCTAAATTGCTCATTTTTTATTTTTTATTATTTTATTGTTTGAATTCTTTTTAAATTTAGCCGCAAAGTCTGGTTTTATTGGAATTAATTTTTCCCAAAATCTAGGATGGTCAACTATAACTTCGCTCAAAAAAGCAAACGGAATAGCCACAAGAAAAACAATCCAGATTACGTTTAAGTTTATCTCGGCATCAGTAGCAAAAAATATAGCCAAAAGGTCCTCGCCAATACCTGCCACTAAACCCATTATTAAAAACTCCAATAATCTTATTTTTTTCAGCCGACTCATAGCCATAACTAAATTTTAACATGTTTTTTATTGTTATACCAAAAAAAATAAAAAACGGCATGTAATAATTATCCTTTTACATGCCGCCAATTATGAAGGTCTTTTTTAATATCTTCGAGTTCTTCTTCATCAAAACAACCATCTATTAATTTGAGTTGCTTACATTCTTGAAAACTAATTGTTGCATCTTCATAAAACAACCCCATTATCTTTGATATTGGCGTACCTCTATTAATAAACAAAGCAGCCTGCAACCCATCCATTAAACCGAGCCACTCCATCATTGCAAAGTGGTCGGTTCTGTTAAATCTTAAGAATTTTTTACCGTTTGTTTTTGTACTACCGATAGCTCTATGAAACATAAACTCGGTATCTTTAGTTGCTAAGACCTCTTTAGTATTTTCCGCCTGTGTCATGGTAAAGCATGCTGATCTCACGAATTTGTGGGCTACGATAGTAACCTTACTTTGTGAGCTCTTGATCAAGCCGATCATTTTAAGAGCAGCAAAAAAATCTCCGCCTACTCCAGTTATAAAAAATTTAATATCCCGATTCGACTTCCTATTCAAAGCTTTGAGGATTTGTCCGAAAGAAAATGCAGTTCTATTTGTTATGCTATTTCGTATATCCATCCAAATCATTCTTTTGTCAATACTATAGGCCAGAACGTTTTCTTCTAATTCCTTATTCATAAAAATCTCCAAAATTTTATTTTAAAAGTATCTGGTGTTTTAATACCACAAAATAATTTAATAGTCCAATATATTTTTAAGCTCAAATAAAAATAAAAAGCGCTGAATTAATCAACGCTTGATACGTTTTCTTGATTGAACATTTCTGTTTTGGGGAAAAACCCTCAATTTGTCCCAATCACCATCAAAAATTTCATCAGCAAATCCCCATTCTATTGCTTCACGAGGTGTTAAGTAAACCTCCTCTTTTTTCCTCATTTCTTCTTCAATCATTTCGGCAATACGACCTCTGCCCCATTGTTTAAATTTGCCATTCTTTTTCATGCTATCAACGTAAATGTCTATCATTGTCTTATAAGTTTTTTCAATCCACTTTGCAAATGAAAAAAACTGAGTATATGTTCCACCAAAACCTAAATCCCCCTTATGAATCATAAAATAACTGTTGGGCATCATGACTCTTTTATCTGCGGCCTGAAAGATAAGCGATGTCATCGATCTTGCATGGGTATAACTTAAAATTACAACCTTATTAGGGCAAGTCTTAATAGCATCAAATATTGCCATACCTTCATTCCAATCACCGCCGCAACTTTTCATGTGTATTAATATTGTTCTATTTGGGTCTAGGTTTGATAGTATGCGCAAATTTTTAGCAACCCTAGCTGACATCTTATATTCAACGCCGGGTTCTTGCCTGTTAAAGTCATCAGCATAATAACCAACATCTTCACCAGTAATCCAAAGGGTAAAATTGTGTATATCTAAATTCCATTCTTGTATTCCCCAAAGCCAATCACTTAGTCCAACGCCGTATTTTTTAACTCTTTTGCGTTCAATCATGGTCATTCTCCACAATTTAAGTTTTTAGGTACTGTAACAGTTATAATTCATAGAGAAACATAATCAATATTTACAACTTTATAAAATATCGCCATTTTTTATCTTTATACTTTCCTGCGTAATCAACACCTATACGAGACCCGGATATAATTTCTCTTTGTTTTATGTTTATTCCCCAATCCTCTATCCACAAATCCCTATTACCTATAAGATCTTGGCTGTTTAATGATTTATCTATTTTAAAATAACGACAAAGTTTACCAGGGCCACCCAAATCAATATTTTTTAATAATGATTTTTCACTAAATTTAAGCTTTGGATCTATTAACTGCACCCCCCTGATCAACACTGCTGCAGGATAATTTTCTTTTTCTGTAACAATATTTAAGCAATAATACATGCCGTATATCATATAAACATAAATTAGCCCCGGTTTACTAAACATTACTTCGGTCCTCGGGGTTTTTCCTTTAGACGCATGGCTTGCTAAATCATTTGGTCCACAATAAGCTTCTGTTTCTGTAATCATGGCACAAATTAAATCTTTATCATGATTATCCCGAGCACCATCTACGGATTTTCTACTATCAATTTTTCTAACCAAAACCTTACCCAAAAGATTTTTGGCTGTTTCCCTGGTATTTTGATAAAAAAATTCTCTTGTAAGTTTTTTGTGTCTCATGTTAAGATATATAACATGAATCCCCACACTCATAAATAATTTGCCTTGATGTTGTGGCGGAGACAAAAAATAATAATTTAATAAAACTAAATTTTGAGAATAAATTTATACCATAAAAAAGGCACGAAGTTTATTCTTGATGAGTGTGAGGATGAACGAAGAACAACAAACAATACAAGCAGTTAAAAAGGTAAGCCCCGCAGTAGTCAGCATTGTAGTATCTAAATACATGCCTAAAATAAAGCAGATGCCCCTGATGCCATTTGGCGGTATGCCTTTTGGTTTTGGTATTCCTCACCCCGATGATGAAATTATGGATTCCGTAGTAGGACCAAGAGATGGTGAAAAAGTAAAAATCGGAGGCGGCTCTGGATTTATAGTCAGTCCTGATGGCTTAATTTTAACCAACAAGCATGTTGTCTTTGATACTAATGCTGATTACACAGTGATAACTAATGACGAAAAAGAATATTCAGCAAAAGTGTTATCGAGAGATCCGGTAAATGACGTGGCATTCGTTAAAATTGAAGCCGAAAATCTTCCAGTAGCAGAATTAGGAACATCTAAGAAAATAGAACTTGGGCAGACAGCCATTGCAGTCGGCAATGCTCTAGGTATTTTTTCAAATAGCGTATCCAAAGGAATTATATCCGGTCTTGGAAGAAAAATATCAGCATCAATGGGCGGAGGACCTGAAATGGGAGAAACACCAGAACCTCAAATTGAAAATCTTCGAAATGTAATACAGACCGATGTGGCCATTAACCAAGGCAATTCAGGCGGACCATTAATAAACCTTGAAGGACATGTTGTTGGAATAAACACAGCAGTTATATACGGTGCTCAAAATATTGGTTTTGCCATACCCATTGATTGGGCAAGTGCAGATCTTGATGATGTAAAAAGTCACGGCCGAATTATAAGACCATTTATAGGATTACGCTATATAATATTAAACAAAGATCTAAAAAATATGTACCAACTTCCGGTTGACTATGGAGCTCTAGTAGTAAAGGACCACGTACCCGGTTCAGAAGCGGTAATCCCCGACTCTCCAGCAGACAAAGCAGGCATAAAGGAAAACGATATTATTCTTGCTGCAAATGGCAAAAGGGTTGATGATAAAAATGATATTTCAGATATGATTCAGCAATTCGATGTTGGAGATGAGGTAGAATTTGAAGTAATAAGAAAAGAGGAGAAGTTAAAACTAAAAACCAAGTTAGAAGAGCACAAATAAAAATCTGCCTGGCAGATTTTTATTAATTTCCAATTTTAAATTTTTAATTTATAAAAAATACCCTCATGGGGTATTTTTAATGTCAAAATTTTAACAAGATCATTTCCGGTCTGGATATTTTTTATCTAAAAAATTAAAAAACTCATCCTCACTATAAAACAATCCCCTCGTTGAATAGCTTACCACGAATGGGCTTGCCTCTTTTCCATTAAACACAACCCACACATCCTTTGTTTTGGAAAAAGCCTCGTGGGTTTCATGATCAACCCCAGGAGAAGCAATGGCTTTGGGCCATAATTTAGACAACCACTTGTGTTTGTTTATAACCTCAGGCAATTCTGACTTGGGCCAATACACAATAACTTTCTTTGCCTGCCTGACAAACCAATTTTGATCACGATAAACAACGTGGCGCTCTACAATAAAATCATCAACCAGACTACTTCTATTTTCAGCATCAAAAAATACTGCACCAACAACCTCGACCGATAAGGGATTAAAAACTGTGAAATATTTTTCAAGCTTAGTTATAAATCTGTTTATCCCAATTCTTTGTTCCGGCTCTCTCAAATGAGATATTGGCATAGCAATATATACTGGTTCAACTTCGGGATGAAAAACTAGCTTGTAAAACATTCCTTCTTTTGAAGAAGCCGGTACTACAAAATACGGTTTATCTGCAAATTGGGCTATTGATGTTGTAATCTCTACTTCTACATTTTGCCACAACAAAATATCTTTGTCGGACAATTTTTCATTTCGCCATTGTTCCCTTTTATTTAAATTATTTTTTACAACTCTGAAATCTTCTATAAAAGTTACAAAAGTATCAGCATCAAATTTATTTAAGAACCTATCAAAACCCCTAATATATACAGAGCCCCAATAGAAAAATCCGTGCACACATATAATAACCGCATCATATTTGTCTTTGTTTGAAATTTCCGCCTCAATTCTATTAAGAACCGAGGTTCTTAAAATGTGAAGAATGTCTTGATCACCATTTAGAATATTCACCGGATTAAAATTAAGGCCCATATCTTTAGCCAACTTAAACATAAGCTCACCAACATGGTAAACCTTTACTCTTTTGCCCCGGATTCTACAATATTCTTCCCATTTTGCTAAATATTCTTTTCGTCCGGAGCCTGAAATTCCTGTAGCAATAATTAATCTCATGACTTAATTGGTATAGCAACAAAAATAACCCGCCTCAACTTTACATTATATTAAGACGTGTTATTTCTTAATGTAATTTTTTTACCTTTCTAACGTCTATATAATATGTTATAATATATACAATGTTTAGATATTCAACAAAAATATTTTTTGCTATTTTGGCTATATGGGCATTCTCGCCCTTGTTTGTTGTGGCACAAGTAAGCCAGCCCGCTTCTGCTTTTGCCAATTCAGAACCAATAGAACTTTCTGATTTAACTGCTGTCATATATCAATTTACTAATTTTCTAATAGGTGTAGCGCCTATAATTGCTGTAATCTTCATAGTATGGGGTGGCATAACCTACATGGCTGCAGGGGCTGACTCAGAAAGAGCGGCTAGAGCCAGATCTAGAATATTTCATGGCTTCATAGGTGCAATAATAATTTTTGGCGTAGGCGTACTATTATCTACAGCACTATACTTTATTACTGGCTTAAGCACGGGGGTTTTATAATTAGTTTTATCAAAATAGGCATCTTTACAAACAACAAGGTGTCTTTTATTATTTTAGAGGAAACTAAACAATGTAATACATGGGGTTTTCTAACGTCATATCCTATATGGCATCCCTCTGTTAAATAAAGCTTGGAAATAAATACTAAATTGGAAGAAAAATTCATACATATTTACGAAGAGATGGCCGATGCCATATATAGGCATTGTTATTTTAGATTGCCTAATAGTGACATAGCGCAAGATATCACTCAAAAAACTTTTGAAAAAACATGGCAATATCTTGTTGAAGGAAAAGAAATAAAAAACACAAAACCCTTTCTTTATAAAATAGCGAATAATTTAATCATAGACGAATACAGAAGAAAAAAACCTGTATCATTGGATGATCTAATGGAACAGGATACTTTTCTGGAAGAAAATTTAAATTTATCATCAAACGATCACGAAAAAACCATATCAGCACTTGAAGCCAAGGATGCTGTAAAAACACTGAATCAGTTGGGCGGTGCTTACAAAAGCATAGTAGCCATGAGATACATAGAAGATTTATCTGTAAAAGAAATATCAGAAATAACAGGAGAAAGAGAGAATACAGTGTCAGTAAAAATTCACAGAGGATTAAACAAACTTAAAGAATTAATCGATACAAAATGAATCCCCACACTCATCAAAAATTGGCCTTGATGTTTTGATGGGGATAAAAAACAGAATAATTATTAACATTAAGTTTTAAGAATAAGCTTACAATATAAAGACGCCGATAAGTTTATTCTTGATGAGTGTGGGGATGAAAATAGAAGAATTTATAAAAAAGAGCAAAGCAATAAAGCTATCAAGCAGACAAAAAACACAAATGCGTGAAAAGATTTTGTTATACATTAAAAATAACCCTGAAATAAAAACCGACCTGATTCGTCATAAAAAAACAGAAGTGACCACTGCTTCATGGTCGAAATTATTCTTAAATTATAAATTTAACTATTCATATATTATGCCAATAGCAATTATTATCGCAGTTATATTCGGAGGTGGCGTTTCGTTCGCTGCCGAAAACTCTCTCCCTGGAGATACTTTATACCCAATCAAAACAGGTATAAACGAGGAGGTACGAGGTTGGATTGCACTTTCTGATGAAGCTGAAGCCAAATGGCAATATCGTCTTGCAGAAAGACGATTGGAAGAAGCTGAGGAAATTGCAGTAAATTCTGAATTAAAAGAAGAAGTAAGATTAAACATAGAAAACAATTTTGAGAAACACAATGAAAAAATAGAATTATTAATTGCAGAACTTGAATCAAAAGATAAACTAAACGCAGCAGTTGATTTAAATTCTCGCTTAGAAAGTTCTCTTAAGGCCCACGAGCAAATACTGCTCAAGTTAGGTCAAGAAAGCGATGATGAAAATGAAGAAGAACAGGTAAATTCGGTCGCAGCAAAAGTTAGATTAAAAATATCAAAAGCTGCAAAACGCAGATCTGAAATAGAAGCCAAAACCTCTGCGGAAACATCTATAAATCCGAACATAAAAGAAGCGACTGCAGGAGCTATGACAGCGGCTGAAAACAAACTCCAAGAAGTAAAAACTTTCATTGAAGAATCAAAAAACAGAGTAAATGAAAACGTTTCTGCCAAAGCAGAAGCAAAATTCAACTCTGCAATCGAAGTTATGGCTGAAGCCAACACCGAAATGGAAGAAGAACACTACGGAGAAGCCTTTAATTTGTACCACAAAGCCAGCAGATTAGCTCAAGAAGCAAAACTTATAGTTGAAGCAAGCAGGAACATGAATTTGGAAATTAACATTAATGGCAATCACGATGATGCCAATGAAGACGAAACCAAAGAGCAGGATGAGGAAAATAAAGACGGTAACTATGATGCCAACGGAAGCATTAACATTGAACTAAGTCTTTAATTAAAAATCGACACACCACAAGGCCTCGCTAAAGCGGGGCCTTGTATATATTCAATTTTAAATATTAAATTTGTCCACTTTGAACAAAAAACATTTGTTGTTTAAAGCTATAATATAAGTGATCGTTATAAAAAATAATATTTTATTTTTTTATGAAAAAAACTTTAATTTTAATTATAATTTTAGCTGTTTCTGTAACTGCATATTTTGTTTATAAAAACTCTAATAAACAAGAAAATGAGCAAAGAAATTCCAATGGAATAGTGGTGCTTGATGAAAACACAATCAACCAAATAAATAAGGAAGTTGGGGAAGGCAATGCAGTTTTGCTTGATGTAAGAACACCCGCCGAACTAAAGGAAGATGGATATGCAAAAAATTCAACACACTTTGAACTTGCAAAACTAGAAGAAGGCAAATTCCCCTATATTCCAACTGATATGAAAGTATACATATACTGCAAAAGCGGTGCACGCGCAGGAAAAGCAAAAACAATTCTTGAAGAAAATGGATTCACCGATGTAACAAATATAGGCGGATTATCTGACTGGGAAAAAGCAGGCGGAGAAGTTGTAAAATAAAACAAAAAGAACAACTAAAAACAAATCCTCACACCAATATATGAGTGTGAGTTTTTGTTAAAGAAGGTTATCCACAATTTATGTTGTATGAATTTTTTAATATGTTATTATTTAAATAGTTCGTTTGGGATTTCAAATCCCACACCCTCCCCAACACTTCGTCCCGCTTCTTAGCGGGGCTTTTTTTGCTTATATTTTCAGGTTAATTAAAAACCCTGCATTAGCGGGGTTTTTAATTAATGTTGTGAACACTCGCTGATAATGTTTAAATATATTAAAAGTAGTATAGAATCTGACTTTTTCAAAAATAAGAGGTTGATTTTCAGGGTATACGACTTAATTATTAAGCATAATTTGATTTAAGACAAAAATCACCTATAATCAATAAAGTTCATTGATTGGAGGTTTATAATGCTTGGAATATGCCCATCGTTTATTCAGTATTTAAATGAGACTGCCCCCTCTCTTTTTTACCAAGTTCCTTTGGACTCTATCTCATTTCGATGGAAAATACCTAATAATGAATGCCTGGGTGGCTGGATAGGAAAAAGTGGAATTGATACAATTAAAGAACTTAGCACTGATGAGCTTTGTGGATTTGCGGGGTTACATTTTCCTGGACGAGAATTTTTAGAAATTCTTGTATCAAGTAATTCTGGACCCTATACCCCAGTGGATATAGTTGATTCAATGCTTAGTTTTTTCTTAGACCGCAGTAGGGATTTAAAAGAAATTTACCGAAATGAATTCATCACCCATTTTGCTGGGGATATCAGATATCAGGCTATTCTGGCGACTGAACAAGGCTGTGTTCTCCGATATGCGACAGAAAAAACAGAGTCCCCAATTGTTTTAACAAGACAAGATTTCCTTAATCTTTTTCCCAAAAAGACTCTCCACTGAAAAATGCACAAATTATTGTGCATTTTTGATTTTAACTCACACCAACTCCCCCCTCGACTCACTCGGGACGGGCAACTAAAAACCACTCAAGGTTTTGTCGATAGACCTTTTTTAAATCTCTCAATAATTAATTCTTTCTTATCTCTGCGCCATTTTTTAATTTGAATTTCCCTTTTTCTTGCTTCGGCCAAAGTATTATATTGCTCACTAAAAGCGATGTAGAATTTACTATTTGATTTTGTATACTGAGCGCCTTGCTTTGTATTGTGGTAATAAAGTCTATCTTTTAAATTTTCGGTAACCCCGATATATAACTTGTCGTATTTATTTTTAATCATATATACATAAAACATAAAAATAATTATGCCCATTCGATTCGATTTCGACAAGTCGAAATCTCACTCAGAGCACTCGACTCAAAATTAAAACACCTCAAGGTGTTTTAATTTTCGTGGCTTGCCACGAGCGATCCTTGTTCGTTCGAACAAGGCGAGTCGAGTGGAAGTGACGGGAATCGAACCCGCGTCTAAAGCTTCATTTAAAATTGCACTACAAGTTTAGCCGGACTAATTACTTATTGGTTTAAAAATCCGACAGAACAACCAATAAGCTATTTTGTATTTTTAGTACCTTACCGCTAAAACATTTAAAAGACGATAAAATCTTATCCTGTTAATGACATCTTGGCCCGGCTAACAGAAATCACCGGCAAGACGCGCCTTAAGCGTATGCTAAAGCGTAATTGCTATTTGATTTGGCAATTATGATTTTGGATAAAAGATTTAGGTGATTATACCCATACACCACTTGCGCAAATTTTAAAAGAAAACTTTATCGAAGCCAAGCACTCCCGCCAAAATTTTTTAATTTAAAAACTAAAAAACTTAGGTGAGCGAACCTGCGGAGCCGATTTAAAATAAATCGGCTCCGTGGATCCACAAATATTAACTCTTCATTGCTCTGCCTATCTGTCTTTTTGTCTCTCTTTTTTTAATGGTATCACGTTTGTCAGCCTTTTTCTTGCCCCTACCAACGCCTACCTCAAGCTTTATTAATCCTTTTTTATTATACAATTTTATAGGCACTAAAGTCAACCCCCCCTCCTTGGCTTTCCCTACGACATAATCCAGCTCTTGCCTTTTTAAAAGCAACTTTCGATTTCTTTGTTCATCATAATCAGCAGGAATATTGCCTGGTTGATATGGCGGTACCACAGCACCTATAAGCCATGCCTCCCCTCCTATTATTTTTACATATGCACCTTTTATTGAAACCTTCCCTATCTTTATAGACTTTACTTCATGTCCCAACAAAACCAACCCTGCTTCCAGAGTTTCTTTAATTTCATAATCAAATCTTGCTTTTTTATTAATTGCAAAAACACTCATTATTGACTTTTACCACTTATTATATTATAACAATACCAGCGACTTTTACAACTACTCAGGAGAGATAAATGACTATCAAGTATATGATTCCCTCATTATTTATTCTTTGGGCCACAATAGTAACCTGGGTGCTACTTACTGAATACCCCCAAACAACTCACAAACAAAGAAAAGAATTACCTGTAGAAATCACATATGGTCCCGGTGCCGAAAATGGCTTCGGTCCCAAGGTAACTAAAGGCACAATGTCTTTCATTGTAGAGTTAGTAATTAGAGAAAGCAAAGGCGTGCGGATTAGTTTCCCCATTGATAAACCCTTCTTAATAAAGGGTGGAGTAAAAGGAATGCTAAGCTACTCATCCCTTGATTCATCTTGCAAGAACGAAGATATAGCTTTTGCTGCATCCATCACAACAGACAGTGATACTATTTATGTCTTTGATCAAAGAGTAAAAGGCAACAACCCACTAAACATAGAGTGGGGCATGGGTTTCCCCTACGGAATTCAAGCTGATAATTTATACTTAGATCTATTTGATGACATGTGTCATGAAACAAATTTAAGACTCACTTTCGTCGCGTCCGGTCATCAATTAGATGCTGGGTCTAAAAAATTTAATTCATTAACAAAACAGGATGGGAACCTACTACAACAACATAAACACCATAAAAAACATGATGAGGTTACAAAATTCTTTGTAAGGGAGCTTTACTGATGGAAACACAACGTATCTCAAAAAAAAGATTTTCTTTTTTGCCAAACTTACTTACAGAGTTAAGAATAGTTCTTACATGTATTATCATTTATCTTTTGTGTAAAAATTTTACCACTCTGCCATTTTTGCTTTATCTTTTGGCTGTTGTCACTGATTTTTTCGATGGTTTCATTGCCAGAAGGCAAAACAGTATAAGCCAATTAGGAAAATGGCTTGACCCGCTAGCAGACAAAATACTCCATATTCCCATATTTTTAATTTTTGCTTTTAAATTCCAGATTGCTCCTTTGTGGATAGCGTTCGGAGCCATGCTTACTTTTGCTATAATATTGTTATCTCTAGTAATAGTAGTAAAAATTCTTCCCGAAAAATATTCGTATGAAGTAGGTTCTAACCAATATGGCAAATTTAAAATGGCGACCGAGGTTGCCTCAGCCATATGTTTTTTTATGGCATTAACTAGTACAACAGGAGCATTTCATGCAATGTTCTTAGTTTCACTAGGAATAATCCTTCTCATAATATCTACTTGTTTAGCACTATTAAGCATTTGGGGGCATATTAAATCTCCTAAATAAAACTCGTTTACATAAACGAGTTTTTATTTATCCAAACAAAACAAAACACGCCGACAAAATGGTTATATCATAAGAAAACCATTGGTCTAGCGTGTTTTGTTATGTCTCTCTGATCATTCTTTTTAAACCAGGATTTATTTAACTTATATTAAAATCTGATATTAGTTACTTTGACTAACTAAGGATAATGCATGAATTCACAGGCTCGTACGATAACCCACTTTTTCATCATATATCCTATTTTTTAATTTTCTACCCTTATTATATAAAAATGTAGGTGAAATTATTATGAACCCCTATGAGTAAACACTGCTGGTCTTAAGGTTAACTGAAAATACACTCCCTCTGTTTAATATGCTTTTAACATTAATAGTGCCATTATGTTTTTTAATTATCTCCCGAACAATAGCCAATCCAAGACCTGGGCTAACATCACGATAATTGCCAGATGTCTTTGCCTTATAAAAAGGATCAAAAATATGTTTAATATCCCCTTGCGTCATACCCATTCCGGTATCAATCACGCTTAAACGTACTTTATTTTTTAAATCTTCGATTTTAATTTCAACTCTGCCTTTTAAAGATGTGTACTTAATAGAATTTTTAATTAAATTAAAAGCCATCTCTTCAAGAGCAGTTTGATTACCCCACACCCTAGCATGACCATCTTTAACAATGACAAGTTTTATTTTTTTCTTTTTGGCAAAATCTTCAAGCTGTTTTACTGCTTCAACCACAACATCGTGCAAATCAACACGAGTAAATGACATCTCGTAGCTTTTATTATCCAAGTGGGAAAGGTTTAGTAAATTTTTTATTATTCTTGCCGATCTGTCTATTTCTTGAATATTACTTTTTATGCTGTCCTTTAATTCACCCACCTCACTTTTTATATTTTTAGGAGCTTTTTTACAAAATAAATCTAATTCTTCTATATTCATAAGGGCAAGCTCAGAATTAGTCCTCATAACAGATAAAGGGGTCCTAAGCTCATGCGAGGCATCGGCAACAAATCTTTTTTGAACTTCTGTTGACTCCCTAATTGGTTTCAAAAAACCAGAAGAAAAAAAATAACCTCCTACCAGCGAACCTGCCACAACTGATAAGTGCAATAAAAAATTGCCAGACTCTAAATCACTTATTGTTCTTGTCATTACAAGCTCCCCGACAGAAAAGTCTGCGTAATTATCAATATTGCTCTTTAAACTTAAGTCTGCCACCCTGAAATAGTTTAAAGTTATCACAAAAACGGTTAAGCCCACCAAAATAGCTACAGCATAAAGAAAAGAGAATTTTAACCTAGCTCTGAAAAACACATCGTCTTTTATCTTATTCCCTAAGTCTATAACCGACTCCTCTAATTGTTTCCAAACTTGGGTTATTTTTTCCATATCTTATTTTTTTTCTTAAATTTTTAATATGTACATCGATAACATTACTAAATGAGTCAAAATTAAAATCCCACACATGATCTAATATTTGCTCTCGATTAAGAACTTGATTGGGATGACGCATCATATACTCAAGCAAACTATATTCTTTAAGGGTTAGATGTATTTCATGACTATTATAAAAAACCTGTCTTGTTGAAGGACTCAAGGTTAAATTGCCCAACTTAAGTTTTTCGGGCAAAGCCTCATCAGGTCTTCGCAAGATAGCCCTGACTCTTGCCAAAAGCTCTTCAAAGGAAAAAGGTTTAACCATATAATCATCTGCTCCGCTATCTAAAACCTCTATCTTGTCTTCGATTGATCCTCTTGCTGTTAAGACCAGCACAGGAATATAAACACCTTCATTTCTTATATTTTGACAGATCTCAAAACCACTCTTTTTAGGAAGCATGAGATCAAGAATTATAAGATCATATTCTTTCCTAAAAAGTAATATTCTTTTTTCAGCCTCCTCGCCGTCAGTAACAAAGTCGGCTGCAAAGCCTTCTTTCTCAAGTATCTTTTTTAAAGCTTTGGCTAATTTTATTTCGTCTTCTACTATTAAAATCCTCATGAAATTTATGTCTCATACACCCTCCAAATTGCGTATGAGCCTTAAAAAACAATCTAAGTATTAAGACATGAAGGCAAGATGAATATTTTTTAACTATTATTATATTACAATATTAAATGTAAATAGTCAATAAGAGTCGTCCCCTTTGCTAATTGACTATTTATTTGTAAAATTAAAGTAAAGCATGCTTGAGCTAGGCAAATTAGAACCGAAAAATATTGATGACTATAAACCATTTGTTAATGATGGGTTTTTAGATTCATTAAAAAAAGCTTCTGAGCCGCTTCAAAATAAAAAAATATTTCACATTAGCGCCTCTCCCCTTTTTGGAGGCGGTGGCATTACCGAAGTATTAAAATCAGTTATCCCGCTTGAAAGAGCATTGGGAATAGATAGTCAGTGGTACTCAATAAAACCAACTGACTCCGTATTTTCCATAATAACTAAACGAATCTTAAACGCACTTCAAGGTGCCAACATAACACTAAGCACTGCAGAAATTAAAAGATATCTCGATATAAACAAGTTAATAGCAAAATCTTTGGAAGAATTAACTCCAGACTTATTAATCTTGCATGATCCACAACCATTAGCAGCTATAGGTTTTTATCATAATGTTCCGATGATATCCCGTCTTCATTTTGATTTTTCTGAACCAAACAACCAAGCAGTAGGCCTTATAATGCCCTATCTTTCTGAATATGACAAAATAGTTTTTACAACCAAAGAATTTATTCTTAATAATTTACCAAAAGACAAAATTGAAGTGCACCCCGTAGCGATAGATCCTCTTGCTGAAAAAAACAAGCCCATCAATCCTGAATATGCAAAATCTATTCTTCAAATACTTGGCATAGATACCTCAAGACCTATCATTGCTCAAGTTTCCAGATTTGACCCTTGGAAAGACCCCGTAGGAGTAATACAAGCTTATTATATGGCTAAAAACACCCTCCCAGGACTTCAACTAATACTGCTTGGCAACATCCTCACCGAAGACAACCCTGAAGCTAAAGAAGTTTTTAGAATAGTTAAAAAATATGCCTCAGGCGATCCCGATATATTTTTATTCAAAAAACCCCCAAGCAAAAAAACATCTAACGAAATGATGGTTAAAACAGTGCAATCAGCATCAGATATAATTTTACAAAAATCAATAAAAGAAGGTTTTGGTCTTTCTATTGCTGAAGCAATGTGGCAAGGAAGACCCGTAATAGGCGGTAATGTCGGAGGCATAAAACTTCAAATAGAAAACGGGGTTAATGGATTTCTTGTATCAACACCAAAAGAAGCATCGGAAAGAATAATAGAACTTATTAAAAATCCTGAGCTGGCCAAAAAAATGGGGACAAAAGCCAAAGAATCGGTAAGAAAAAACTTCTTAATGCCAAGATTGCTTAGCGACCACATAAAGCTATACTCCTCCATATTGAATCTATAGTTATAAAAAATATTAAGTTTTGATGTTGACTAACTACTAAAATTTTGTTAACATAGCACAGTCATTAATTTTATGAAAAAATTTAAAATATACGAAAAACGTCCGCGAGCAAACAATCAGATAAGAGTCCCGGAAGTCAAAGTCATTGATGCTGAGGGCAAAGATTTAGGCGTGATGAAAACACACGAAGCCTTAAAAATATCCCAGGCTGCAGGTCTCGATTTAATAGAGGTTGGACCAAGTTCCCGCCCTCCTGTTGTTAAAATAATGGATTTTGGTAAATATATGTACCAAAAAAGCAAGAAAGGAAACCAGAAAAAATCTGTTGCACAAGAAGTTAAGGGCATAAAAATAGGTTTTCAAACCTCAATTCATGACTTAGAAGTAAGAGCAAAGCAAGCTGATAAATTTTTAAAAAAAGGACATAGGGTTAGCATAATTTTGAAATTAAAAGGTCGCGAAAAATCAAAAGGGAACGTGGGTGCTGAAAAATTAAACCATTTCCTAGAGTTCATTACCGAAATCCACGAAATTGAGTCGCCAATCAAAAGAGGCCCCATGGGATTCACTGTTACAATTAAACCAAATTAAAAACTTTTACTATATAAATTTTATTTTCTAACATATAAATATTCATGAAAAAGTCTAAAATTTCTAAATCAGCTGCTAAACGCTTTAAGAAAACAGGAACTGGTAAAATAATGCGCAGAAGAGTCAAATTAAATCACTTTAATGCTAAGGCATCAGGCAAAGAAAGGCGTCGCAAAAGAGGCAATCTTGAAATTTCACCAATCGACGAAAAAAATATAAGACAAGTAATATAAGCCTAAAATTAATAATCTAAATAACATCGATTCCAGTTAATATCTCGGCGATTAATCGGCATCTCTGTTTCACAGAGGCCGATCACCGAACATAGAATTGTTTTAAAGAAGCAAATCTCTCGGAAGCACACTAGTAAGTGAGGGACTTCTTTAAAACAATTCTATTGATATCAACTTGAACCTTCGATGAAATGCCAAGAGTAAAAAGAGGTACAAACGCAAACAAAAGAAGGAAAAACTTGCTGAAACACGCAAAGGGTTTTAAGTGGGGCCGAAAAAATAAATACAGACTTGCAAAAGATGCTCTTTATCATGCTTGGAGCCACCAATTCAACAGCCGCCGCAAAAAGAAAGGTGACTTCAGAAGATTGTGGCAAGTTCAAATTGGTGCCGCATCAAGAGAGCTTGGCATGCCATACAATAAATTTATTAACGGCCTAAAGAAATCAAGCATAGATATAGATCGAAAAATTTTGGCCAATTTGGCACAGAAAGATCCCGCAATATTCCAAAGATTGATAGAGATGTCTAAAACCGCAAACTAATATTTAATAGAACATAAAATCCCCGCCACTGGCGGGGGTTTTTATGATATATCTTCGCTATGCTTG
>Ga0210057_1000168_pt1 | contig 118526 bp, 113 predicted proteins | sample CryGeyCG2114_010_2_FD_183968 | JGI IMG/M metagenome (GOLD analysis project Ga0210057, IMG submission 183968) | Groundwater microbial communities from aquifer - Crystal Geyser CG10_big_fil_rev_8/21/14_0.10 (SPAdes) (version 2) | ecosystem: Environmental > Aquatic > Deep subsurface > Groundwater...
CTGGTGTGTTAAAGACGAACTCATTGATGACCTGACTGAGCTTGTATGGGCTAAGTCGGGTGCCTTTTATTTCTTTTCTCATTCCAAGACTCTACCCCATAACCGACCAAACATCTGTGCCAGACCCGCGCCGTCAGCATCGTGCGACCGAAGATGACGTCTGCTTCCAGTTCGACCAGCCGAGCCAGCCGAACATCGAAGAGCTTGCTTCCATACCCGTTCCCGCGAACCGACTCCGAGATCGCGTGGTCCAGGAAGATCCCGAAGCGGGCGTCCCCCGGCTCGTAGAACTCGAGCAGATCCTTGACCGACATCGACGTCGGCGAGGAGGACTTGAGGGGCACGTACAGCTTCGAGCTCGGGTAGCGCTTGCGTGCAAGCTCCCGACCCAGATCGCCCGGGTGGCAGGTGTAGGCCGTGAAGCCCAGGATGGCAGAACCTTCCGTGAGCACGAGGATCTCTCCCCCGTAGCCGCCCTGATCGACCGGCGTCACGAACAGCTTGAGTTCTTGACGCGCGCTCTCGAGCGACCAGAACGGTTCGACCTTCCTCCCGTCGCTCGTGACGAGCTCGCCCCGGGAAGCCTTCGCCCAGACCCGCTTGGGCCAGGAGCCAGCATTCGTGCTCACCGAGCTCTCCCCCGCGCTCATGAGGAGCGTCTGCGTCTCGGGATACGTGAATCGATTTTCGTCACACGTCCCGAACTGCTCGATCACCTGACCCGCTTCGTTGCGAATCGCGAGGAGCTCCTTCCAGGTCCCCGCTCAGAATTCGATCGCGTAGGCCAGGGCGAGATCCTCCACGAGGAGGCCTTGAACCGTCCAGTTCTCAGAAGTCAGAAGGGTCGTCTGCATGGTGTCTTTCCTTTGGGTTAGATCATCAGAAGATTCTGGATGATCTGTTGGTAGATGGCCTGACCTTCTTCAAGCCGTTTACACACGACATATTCGTTCGCCCGATGGTTGGTTCCAGGCTCGCCAATCCCAAACGAACACAAGCGTGCCTCTGGATACACCTGGGCAAGCATGGACAGATCTAGATATCCAAACGTAGAAGCATCTAGATAGTCGACTCGACCCAGAATCGAATCAATGGCTTGTTCTACGTTCATGAGTTCAGAGCGAGGAGTGGAAAATCCGGCGTAGGCGAAGACGGGCGCAATACGGACATCCAGTCCTATCGATCCTTCCAGAGAGGATCTCCAAAACACCTCAATCTCTTCGCCACTCAAGCCAGGCGTTGTACGCACCTCAATCTTTGCTTGGAGAAAATTTGGGATACGATTTCCCTGTTCTCCAAAATCAGGACGACTAGCATCTTCGCGTAACAATAGTCCGCTTTGGAGCCGTGCCACGTTCCATGTTGGAACCCCTTGCTGATCATCTTTGTACGAAGTGAGCCAGTCTTCGAACGATCGGAGTGTCTTCAAGAACGGTCGCAGAACACCGGACGTTTGTGGGTTCGCGCTGTGACCGGAAGCTGATCGAAGTTCGAGATCAAATTCAACCAGTCCACGACATCCCGTTCCCAAACTCGATCCATTTCCGTCCACGGAAAGAATCCACTGTGGATCTATGGAAGACGCCAGCGTGGAACCCACGAATTTGTTCATCCCTTTGAAAAAATATTCCTCATCGACATAGAACAAGACGGCAAGTCCACGAGTGGGACCATTCGCTTCAAGCGCCTTCAACAACGAAGCGACATTTCCTTTCGAGTCACTCGCTCCCAGACCAAAGATTTTTCCATCTCGCTCGACAGCCTCCAGCGGATTTGTCGTCCATCCCGCATCTGGAATAACGGTATCGATCTGATCAACGACCAACAGTTGTGTTTCGCCTGCATCTTTGAAAAACACATTAAACCGATTTGCAGATACCTCCTGGAGTTCGATTTGCATCCATGGGAGGTACTCTCGCACGTACGTAACAAGAAAATCGCTCATGGGTTTCTCATAGAGATTGCCATCGTCATAGCTTGGGAGCGAGATTAATTTTTTTGTAAGTTCAATAACATTCATAAAATTCACATGATAAAAAAGACGCCTCACAGGGAGACGTCTTTTGGGTAACAACAGGAAATCCAAATCTATGACGTCTCCGAGGAGTCGCCATGATGCTCAATTTGATTCAACATACGTTTATATCCGTCCATACCTGATTCTAACCACTTAGAGATACGAGCCACCGTCGTAGACGAAAGCCCTGTTTCTTTTTGAATTGCTTTATAGGTTTCTCCATGATGGAGCATGCGCGCTGCTTTCCAACGATTTGAAAACTCATGGATTTCGTTTTCTGTAAGAAGATCACGAAAAAACATCTTTGCCTCTTCGAGGTTTTTCAGACGCAATATCGTCTGAAATAATGCTTCTGTATTTTGATCTTCTAACCGCATGAATGCAGACTACCACCCCTAAATACTTTAGTCAAGTAAAGTATTGTCCACAGCTAATTCAAACCAAAACCACCCTCCGATAGAGGGTGGTTTTGTTGGTGCCTCGCGGACAGAAGGGTGGCTCGATAAGTGGATCAATGGCGATTCTGACGTTTCTTGGAAACCGTTGAGAACACGTCTATCCTGGCAACACATCGATGAGGGTAGAGAATCCACCGAGTCGTATGCATGTACAGGCAGGAACCGTCAGCGGTCAGATACCTTGCTTTGATGCAAGGAGTAAAGACCGATAGGAATGCTTATGTTTAGAGCACACCCATCTAGTCATGAGGCTTACTAAACGTATCACTCTGACAGAATTCTGCAATCGCATCAAGGGTTTATTACCCCCTATACGTCCACAGCATATCCACTTTATGACAAAATCTCAATGGTATGGCCGTCTCCAAATAGCTTATTTGCGTACAGACGAAACGTTTCTGAATCTTTTGAGAGAAGAAACGTGAGCGTTCCTGATCCCGTTACATCAAATTGTTGTATGGCCTCTTCTGTCACCGCACTCGCTGGATCAACAATCGAAACAGGATGTGAAACTCCTTTTTGCGTCATTGTGTTTAAAAAATCCTTCACAAGTGGGTAATGTGTACACCCAAGTACGATCGTATTGATCTTATGATCCAAGCAGCATGTCACAACTGGCACAAGGATTCTCATAATCTCTTCTTTCGCCACACCACTTTCAATAGCAAAAGCTAATTCGGGCACCGCAAGCATCTCAACCTGCATTCCCTCTTGCTCAAATGTGCGTTCGTACAATCCTGATCGAACCGTCGCCTCTGTCGCAATAACAAGAATCTTTCCATGATTCATGTGCTTCACGGCTCGACCTGCTGGCCCAACCATTTCGATCATGTGCCCCGGAGCTTCGCCAAATAGAGACACGATCGGCTGAATCACCGAAACAGAAACGCTGTTACACGCCGCCACAAACTGACTCACCCCTCGCTCACGAAGAATCGTCATGGCTTTGATGGTAAGGACCACAAGCTCCTCCGTTGTCTTAGGGCCATAGGGAGCATGGGCGAGATCTCCAAAATACAAAATATTTGCGTTCGGAGCTTTTGCTCGAAGTTCCTTGAGAACACTAAGCCCTCCTACGCCTGAATCAAATAATCCGATCATAATCCTAGGAGTGTAAGCAAAGTTAAAGAAAAAAGGAAGATGTGAATCTTCCTCGTGTGTTCTGAAACTAACGACGGCAAGCGTGTTCACCGGCGATGAGAAACTTCAGCGGGTGGAGATGCGGTGCGACATGGACGCGTCGGAAGTCGAAGCCGTGAACCGAATCCGGCAACCGGTAAAGGCGCACATAGTCGAAGTGTCGTCCATCCTCCAGGTCACCGAAACCCGGAAGTAGACAGGAGAAACGATACCCCTGATGCATATACTCCGTGATGCATCCTTCGGACTCCGGCCAGTTAGCCGGAATGTCGATGAACTCGGCTCCGAGCGAGCCCACCCCAGCACGACCAGGATGGTGAACGGGCACGGGCATAGTGCCCTGGACCGTCCTCTCAAAACGCTTGGAGTGAATTTCCCGAGGCAGGAAATTATAGGGATACCCGCGGTACTCCCTGGGCAGAAAGATCTTGCGCGTGCCGAATCCCGACTCACCCACGAGCCAAGAGGCGGCCATGAGCACCGACTCGGGCTGACCCTGCAGGATCTCGCGCTGAATGTCTGGATACTTCGCAGGCTGAATCCCAAGAAGGACAAACCCGAAGTTCAGGAGGTTGAGCTGAGAGGCACAGTCCACGCGGTAGCAGACCGGCTCGCTCATCGCAACCTTGGCTCCGCGTGCGCGCGCTTCTTGCATGCGCCAGACGGTCATCTGCTTGGCCACGTCACGTCCACGATGCGGGCGCTTGACGATGAGACCACCGAGTTCGTAAACCCCCGGATGACCCGTGAGAGGAGCTGCTCGGGAGAACCCAACCACTTCCCCCGTAGGATCATGCGTAGCCACGACGAAGATTCCGTCAGGGGTCAGCGTGCGCAGTGGGTAGGGATAGGAAGTTCCGTATTCCTCCCACAACATACCGTTGACCAGATCGATGTCAGACTCCTGCACACGGCGCAGGGAATACGGGCACTCGTTCGAGTCGATTCGAGAAATCGCAGGGTCCATAGCCAGCATCTCACCTCCAGTTGAATGTCTGCCCACACAAACGTCTCTCGTCGCTTGTGAAGGAAGACATTGCTTCCTGTTCTAAAGAGTTGTTTGGAATCGTTTTATCGCCTCCTCCACGATCTTCTGGAATACGGGGAGGCTCTCCGTATCTAACCACTCGTGAGGGCTGTGCTGATCCCCAGAGGTTGGACGCGAGACGATGATTGGGATGCCGAGGCTGGTAAAGAACCGTCCGTCATTTGAGCCACAGTGCTTATTGAACGTCGGTTGCGTGCCAAGCACCTCGGTGGCGCACTGAACGTAGGTCTGCACAAATGGATTTTCTTCATCTGTATGAATAAGTTCGCCACTGACACGAACACTCACCTGTGCGAGGTCGCCAACTACTTCTTCCACCTTTGCCATCAACTCATCGACGTTTGTTTCTTCTGTGAAACGAATATCCAGATCACACATCGCTTCCCCTGGAATTTGATTCGCAGCCTCTCCTCCGTGAATCACGCCAATGTTGCAGGTGTGATACCAGTAGTCATCCGCCGTTGCCTTATGGGGAATAAATGCGCGAATCTTTTCGTAGGCTACAAGGAGTCGATCAATCGCATTCTCACCCAACCACGGTCGAGATCCATGACCGGTCTTTCCGTGTGCGGTGAGCCGAATCAGAAGGATCCCCTTGTTCATGAGCACAATGTCGTCCGGCGCCTGCCCTCCGTCAGGAACGATCGCGACTTGGCATCGGTACCCAACTTCGCTCAGAAGATAATTCACGCCGTTGAATCCGCCAACTTCCTCGTCGGTTGTAAGCATGAGAGCCATGTTTGGCCGAGTTTCCTGTTCGGCAATGTTTTTGAGAATCTGCATCATGACCACGCACTCGCTCTTCATGTCACACACGCCACGACCAAACATCTTGCTTCCCTCGTAACGAGGTTCGAAGAGATCGTCAGACGCGGGCACGACATCGAGGTGTCCGACGAGCATGATGTCTGGAGCGAATGTTTCTTGCGTAGAGATGACCATCGAGGGTTTGCCTCCTGATTCATACCGCTTGATAATGAGGTTAGGTGTGTCAGCAAAGAATGACTCAACGTAGCTCATAATTCTCATAAGCTCCTCAGGCTGATCCGCCGTTGTTTTCATGCGGACTAAATCTTCGGTCATGGAAATAATAGAATTCATAGAAGAGAAAACCACCGGTTTATCCGGTGGTTTTAATATTGATTAAGTGAAATCAATGCTTACGCCACCGCTGGAGCTCCGAAGAGGACGACAAGAATAGCGAGAAGAATCTCGTTTCCGGTCGTGCGTGGCATAATCATTGCGTAAGAATACATATCTATCTTCAGGCTAGCTATGCCTGATTTTTTTGTCAAACTTTTTGCTCGGCTGGGTGTGGAGAAGTGAGAAAAGAGAAAGAAAAAGAGGCCAAAAGGGCCTCAAGGCGTGATGAACTCCTCCTGGCAGTAGTGCTTGAGGGGTTCAAGGTTGGGTGTGACGTGAACGAGGTCGAACGTCAGGTCGTAACGAGGTGGACGATAAACACGCAGGAAGTCCAGAGGTTCGGACGTATCGCGCGTGAACCCGGGGAGCAACGCGGCGAATCGATAGCCCTGCGCACGCAGAGAGTGACGATGCTCAATCGCCGAGAGGTGGTTGAGCGGGATATCGACGAAGTCCGCACCACGAATTCCGTGGACGAGCTTTCCGTTCTTGACGAGAGGATCAATGTTCGTCGAAATCCTGGCCTGCCAGGGCGGAACCAACGTGCCGGGCTCCGTAATCAGAGTGAGAGCGTCCATGTCCCCCCGCTCCAGGAACAGCTCACGACTGCCGAAGCCCGTTCCCCCATTGAGGTTCGCGACCATCAGGAGTAGGGAGAGCGGCTGATCTCCCAAAACCTCGGGGCGGATCCATGGGTGGACAAACGGGAGCAGGCCATAGGGCTTGAACCCGAAGTTGTGAAGGTTGCGTTGCGATGCACAATCCTCGTAGCAGGTCACTGCCTCGGAGACGAGGGTCTTCACCCCCATCCGACGCAGGCGCTCGATGCGCTCGACCGTGAACGCCCGGGCGATGCCCAACTTACGCGCATCGGACTCGACCACGAGTGAGCAGAGCTCCCACACATGAGCATACACTCCGTACGGAGCCGCGCGAGCGAAGCCGACAATGCGCCCAGACCGCTCAGCCACCAGGTTGATCTGATCGGCCGGGAGATGCGTCATCAAGTAGGGATACCCGAGCCCGTACTCCCCCTTGAACAGACCGTTGATCGCGGGGATATCCCCGTTGGTTGCGTTGCGAATCTTGAACGTACACATGGTTCCTCCGTCTTCTGAACCCATCGAAATGCTCAGTAAACATTTAGAAAGACTCAGAAACAAAACAACCGCCCTGTTGGGGCGGTTGGAATCGATGTTACTAATCGACTATGTCAAACACACCCCGCGGAAGCGGAAGAAGAAGCTAAAGAAAAATGTGTTTGCATATTTCATACTCTAGGATCCAGGCTAATACACCAGCATTTCTGTGTCAAATTTCTCCAAACAAAAAACGAGGCTCAGCCTCGTTTTCATCTCTATTTGACTAAATTCCTTCACCGAAAATATATCGATCCGTAATCTTTTCGTAGTCAAAAATCTCTTCCTCTCGAAAAAATCTCTTGATCTCAGTATCAGCTGCCTCTACGGAATCTGAAGCGTGAATGAGGTTTGATGGAACGTTCATGGAAAGGTCTGCTCGAATGGTTCCCGCATCTGCCTCCCGTGGATTTGTTGATCCAACAATCTTTCGAACTTCTGAAATCGCATCATATCCTTCAAGGACCATTCCGACGACAGGTGTCTGCATCATGAATGCCTTCAAGCTCGCGAAGAAAGGCTTATCTGAAAGATGGGCATAGTGCTCATCAAGCATCTCATCAGAGAGACGAATAAACTTCATCGCAACGAACTTCAATCCTTTTCGCTCGAAGCGTCCAACAATTTCTCCTAAGAGATCTCGCTGGAGGGCATCCGGCTTGAGGAGGACGAGGGTCTTTTGTTTGTCTGCCATATTTTCTTTTAAAAATTTGCCCAAAAGGTAACACGCTTCTCTTAAAAAGGCAACGGATGGACCTCAACCTGAGGCTCTCCTCCAAAGGAAGTAACCAGAATATCACCTTGCAAATCTGTGCGAAAAATCTGTGTCCCCCAGTCTTCTAACCGACGAAGAACAACGGGATGCGGATGCCCATACGCATTATCGGCACCGGCAGATACAAGGGCATAGGTTGGTTGAATCTGACTAAGGAGATCCCAGGTCGTGGACGAAAGAGAACCGTGATGACCGACCTTGAGGACATCAATCTGTCCCAGCTCCCCCATAAATTCCCCCTCTGCTTCCTCTTCTGCATCTGCGGTAAACAACATGGTTGTCTCTCCATACTCCAGAGTAAATACCATCGAGGCATTGTTTCGATCCTCAACGCGTTCACGCTCAAATGTCTGTTCTGGCCAAATGAACGTCAGACGTACGTCCCCAATCGTAACGACACTTCCCTTCGCAACAAGAATCTCCTCAGCATGCTCCTGTTCAATTTGTTCTTGGAGGGCCCGATCTACCTGGGTCGAGGCCATGACTCCTGTTTCGTAGATGCGTTCAACATCGTACCTCTCAAGCACTGCCACCAGTCCTGTGATGTGGTCTGCATCAGGATGAGAGACAAAAATCGCATCAAGAGTTCGGTCCCATGGAGGAAGAACGCTCCCAAGTTTTCCTAATACGGCATCATGGCGTCCACCATCGATCAGTATCTGTTCCCCGGTCGGGAACTCGATGAAGAAACTATCCCCTTGCCCAATATCAAACATCCATACCCGCAAAGGATCATCCCCCGACGCAAGCGGAAGAGAAATCGAGATCGCCCACAACAATACGGCAAGAAAACACACGGATCCCAAAAGCAAAATTGCTTGGGCGCGAATGGGTGTTGAACGTTTAGGTACGGCTCGGAGCATAACGACGGATGAACCAAATACTTATAAATACGCCGGTCATGATCATTGCGAGAAGTCGACTCTGTTCAGGTTCGCTCACCGCAAAGGGAATGGACCCAAATGCGGAAACGATACGAAGCATCACATAGGAAAAAGCCCACGCAGGAAGGCTCACCAGAATCCCTAATTTCAAGATCACTCCTCCGACAAGGATACTTATGCCGGTGACAGCCATCGCATAAGGAACCAGTGGCAACACAAGAAGATTCGCAAACGGCGCGACGAGGGAAATGGCTCCGAAATGCCAAAGCACAATAGGGAGCGTCAATACAATCGCCGTGAGAGAAGCCGCGAAAGATTCTCGTAAGCCTATGACCTCTGGAATAAACGTCAGTCGCTGACTCACGGGTTTCGTGAAAGAAATGATCGCCATCGTTGCAACAAAGGAGAGCTGGAATCCTACGTCTTGAAGAATCAACGGATTGAAGAGCAACATCAAACTTCCTGTGAGTAAAAACGCATTGAGCATATATGCCTTTCGAGAAATCCAATGTTCAAGGACCACCAGTCCACCCATAATCCCTGCGCGAACAACCGCAGCGGACGCCCCTGCAATAACGACATACACCGCAAGAAGTACCCAAGTAAGTATAAGTCCTCTTCTTCTCCCGATCTTTGTTGAGAGAATAAACGAGAGAAACGCCACAGAAAAAATAGACACGTTAAACCCAGATGCAGCTAAAATATGAGACGTTCCCGTCGCACGGAAATCATCCTTAAGTTCAGGAGAGAGTGCGGTCGATCCCCCAAACAACAGACCCGAAAGGAATGAAGCATGAGGCTCGGGAAGGATTGCGTACAACGTCCCCGTTGCCCAGTTTTTGAGAACCAAAATCGCCCCAACCACAGACCAAGACTCTGACGGGTGAACATCAATAAACTGAGGCTGATAGCAGACCGCAACGATTCCTTGTGTCGCAAGATAACGATCGTACGCAAAGCCTTCAAATGCTTCTGGAGATTCAACGCGACAATTAAACACAAGCTCATCGCCATACTGAACATCTGGATACAATGGCGCCCACATCAGAAGTCTTCCCTCACGTGCATCGTCGGCATAGGAAACCCTATCGAGGATAATCCGTTGAGCGTCCATACGTCTCTCGACTTCCGCATCAACCACCCCTGAAACACGAATGTCCGACGAGGGAACATCTCCAACGGATGGCGTATTCGTAGGAATGCCCGCTTGGGTATAGCGAAAAAGGGCAAAGAGGAACACGGCTGTTAACACACAGACAAACCGTATGTCACGTTTGGGAAGCACACATGCCATGGCACCGAAAATCGCTGACACGATAAGCAATCCCTCCCACCAACCCAGAGGCACAAGCGGTCCTAACAGAATCCCAAAACAAAACATCGCCAAAACAATGGCGAGTGTTTTTGATGGACTCTCAAGAATCGATCTATACGTCATAGGAACCAAGACCGATCCCTCGATACGTGAATCCATGTTGAGAAAGATGAAGGTCTGCTAAATGATTTCTGCCGTCGAAAATACGTGGCTCAATCATACGATCTTTCAATGCGGGGAAAGAAACCTCTCGAAACTCAGGCCACTCAGTTAAGACCACGAGGGCTTCCGCTCCGGAGCACGCATCAATCGCCGTTGGGGCAAAAACGACACTGTCAGCCAAAACCATTCGTGCGTTGTCTGTAGCCTTTGGATCATACGCCACAACCTCCGCGCCTTGTGCACAGAGTCGCTGAGCAATATCAATCGCCGCAGATTCTCTCACATCATCGGTATCAGGTTTGAATGCAAGCCCCCAGACGGCAATCCGTCTTCCTTTCACGCCTCCAAGATCTCGGACGAGACGCTTGAAAAAAAGATCTCGCTGTCGACCATTCACTTCTATCACGGCTGGGAGTAAACGAAACGAATATCCATGTTCCCCAGACAACTGTTCTAACGCCGAAACATCCTTTGGGAAACAAGAACCTCCATATCCAATCCCCGCACGCAGAAACGCTGGACCGATTCGAGGATCTAATCCAATCCCTCGAGCAATATCACGAACATCGGCGCCAACTCGATCGGCTAGATTCGCGATTTCATTAATAAACGAAATTTTTGTCGCAAGGAATGCATTCGCCGCGTATTTTGTCAGCTCAGCAGATTCAATCGAGGTAATGACACGGGGAGCCGTAATTCCTTCGTGAAGTTTATCAATGGTTTGCGCGGCAATCCCGTCATCCGCTCCGATCACAATACGATCACTATGAAGAAAATCTTCAAGGGCCGTTCCTTCTCGAAGAAACTCAGGAACAGACACAATATTCACAAGACTTGTGAGTCCTTCTCGCCCCGCTTCTTTCATGGCTTCTCGAATGCGAGCGAGCACAAGTCGATTTGTCCCAACAGGAACCGTACTCTTCGTCACCACGACCACTTCGTGATCAAGCAACGATCCCACATGATCCGCCACAGAGAACAGCGCCGTGAGGTCTGCTTCCCCCGCACTTTTTGGAGGAGTCCCCACCGCAAGCATCAGGACATCCGCATTCCCAATCACGCTTTTCAGATCTGTCGTAAAAAGGATATTTCCACTCCCCTGCATGGTCTTCAAAGCTTCTTGAACTCCTGGTTCATAAAAGGGAACTTCCCCTAAATCAAGACGGGCGATCTTTCCCGCATCAATATCAACGCAAGCTACCTTGTGGCCAAGCATCGCAAATCCAACCCCTGTTGTAAGCCCGACATAGCCGGTTCCAATCATGACAAGATTCATAGTGACAAGAGCTTAATGAAACATTCGGAGACTTACAAGTCCCCGAAAATTTCCTTTCTAAATTCCTCCTTTTTTATCGGATCGTACTTTGCTCGAATACAGCGTTCGCGAATCGGAAAACTGACGCGCTTCATTTTGTGTGAATCAACCAGATCAATAAATTCATTGAATGTCACTTCACGAACTTCTATTCGCTCTCCTGCATCCAGGTTCTGCTCGGCAGTCTTTTGGTAATGACGAGCCACAAAAATAGACATCGCCCAGACAATTTTACTGAACCCAGAATAGGTATCGATCAACACCCACTCATCGGATGTATACCCCGTCTCCTCTAATGTTTCCCGCTTGGCACCTTCCAAATGATCTTCCCCTGACTCCACGCGACCAGCAATCACATCAGTGAACCACTCCTCTTGGTCTGGTTGTTGCTGACGTTGAATGAGAATGTTTCCTTCAGGAGTTGTGGCAATAACTTCAACCGAGTCAGGACGTTCAAGTCGCTCAAAAATCTCTGTGGTCCCATCGAACATCTTTTGCTCCCATTGATACACATCAAAAATCACGCCATGGAATACTCTCTTTGCGTTCTCCGGAAATTTTCCCATACCTATCTCACAACGATATTTAGAATTCGCCCTGGAACATACACCACCTTGACCACCTCTTTTCCTTCAAGATGCTTTTGCACATTCTCTTCGGCGAGTGCCAACGCTTTTGCAACGGCTTCGTCAGCCTGTGGGGCGAGACGAATCGAACCACGAACTTTTCCATTCACTTGGACACCCATCTCCACTTCATCCTTAACAAGAAGTGATTCGTCAAACTCAGGCCACGACTGCTCCTCAACAAGCCCTGCCTCTCCAAGATATTCCCAACACTCATTCATGAGGTGTGGAGCAAAGGGACCCAGAACAATGATGATCTTCTTCAACTGTTCACGCGTCACAGAACGATCTCCAAGATCGTTAAACAACGACATAAACGATGCCACCGCCGTATTAAATTTAAACGCATCAATGTCGTCTGATACCTTTTTCAGATATGGTTCGATCACTTTTCCGAGATCGTGCGCTCCTTCTTCTTTCCATCCCCGCACATATCGATCCACCTTATCTAAGAATCGTCGTACCCCAATAAGTCCATTGAGGCTCCATGGCACAGGTTCTTCAAATGGACCCATGAATAAGATATAGAGACGCAGGGCATCCGCTCCGTAATCTCGCACAATCTCATCAGGATTAACCACATTTCCCTTGGACTTACTCATCTTTGAACCATCTTCTGCCAAGACCAGTCCATGACTATGTCGACGCGTATAAGGCTCACTCACGGGAACATGCCCGCGGTCGAACAAAAACTTGTTCCAAAAACGAGAGTACAAAAGATGAAGAGTGGTGTGCTCCATTCCACCGTTATACAAATCTACTGGCATCCAGTAGGCAAGTTTTTCTTTGTTCGCAAATGTTGAATCGTTGTGCGGATCGATGTAACGCAAGAAGTACCAACTCGATCCTGCCCAGTTTGGCATCGTGTCCGTTTCTCGACGCGCAGGCCCTCCACACTCCGGACAGGTCGTATAGACCCAGTCTTCGATCGTTGCCAGAGGTGACTCTCCTGTATCAGTCGGTTCATAGTGCTCAACATCTGGAAGAGTAATCGGGAGCTGTTCTACCGGAACAGGAATCCAGCCATGTGTCTGTGCCGTCTCACCCTCTTTCACGGGTAACTTCGCACATGCTTCACAATACACAAGTGGGATCGGCTCTCCCCAATATCGCTGTCGAGAAAACACCCAGTCACGGAGTTTGTAGTTAACCGTTTTCCTCCCACCTGTTTTTTCAATCGCTTCTTCATTCGAAACGAGTGGTTCATCGACAATAGGAAGCTTATAAACTTCCGCAAAAGCACGATCACGTTCGTCATGCTGAGGGACAGCCATGATGGCGCCGGTTCCATACCCCATCAATACATAGTCTGCGACCCAGATAGGAATCCGTTCATTGGTTGCTGGATTGAACGCATAGGCTCCTGTAAACACACCGGTCTTTTCTTTTGTATCGTTTCCACGCTCCATGTCTGTCTTAAGAGAAGACGTGTGGACATACGCAAGAACCTCTTTCATTCGATCATCTGTGGTCACCTGCTCAACCAACTCATGCTCAGGTGCAAGAACCAGATAGGTAGCTCCAAAAATCGTGTCTGGACGCGTCGTGAATACCTTCACGACAGGTGTGACAGGATCCTGAGAATCTGCGAGCACAAAATCAATCTCCGCTCCTTCACTCTTTCCAATCCAGTTGCGTTGCTGGGTTTTGATTTTTTCGAGGTAGTCGACCGTATCTAAATCTTCAAGCAAGCGCTCAGCGTACTTCGTGATCGCAATCATCCACTGTTCTTTGTCTCGTTTTTCGACACGGCCCCCGCAACGTTCACAGACACCATTCACCACTTCTTCGTTTGCGAGCCCGATCTTACAAGACGTACACCAATTGATCGCGAGAGTCGTTTTATAGGCAAGCCCCGCCTTAAAAAACTCAAGAAACATCCACTGTGTCCATTTGTAATACGCGGGGTCCGTTGTATTCACCTCGCGTGACCAATCAAATGAAAGCCCAAGACTCTTCAACTGACGACGAAACGTGTCTGTGTTCTCGCGTGTGATGTCCGCCGGTTTACGACCTGTTTTAATCGCGTAATTCTCTGTTGGCAATCCAAATGCGTCCCATCCAATTGGATACAACACGTTATGTCCTTGATGACGTTTTTTTCGCGCCACAACATCAAGTGCAGAGTACGAACGTGGATGCCCAACGTGGAGTCCATCTCCAGACGGATACGGGAACTCAATGAGACAATAAAATTTTGGTTTATCTCCCTCGTCTTTGGCATGAAAAATACCGCTCTTCTCCCAGCGGTCCTGCCATTTATGTTCAACTTCTTGGTGGTTATACGCCATACGAAGAGATCATAACAAAAAGCACCTATTTACGCCAAAGGGTTGACATTTTACGATTTTCCCCTTAGAGTTTTGTTTCGGCAGTTCCTTCTTTCACCCCCGGAGGCTCAATTGATCGACGAATTCCATCGTCTTCACTCACGACTCGTGTTTGCGGACCGTAGTCAGGTATTCCTCAGTCGAGAAGCGTTTCAGGTGGCTCGACAAGCCTCAAGAAGAAGTCTAGACCCACCGGATCTTACCCTTCTTCAAGGGAATCGACCGCCAGAGGTACACAAGACGGTATACACCCTCCTCCTTGAGAAGGAGATGCGTTCCTACAGACACCTTCGCCATGCGAGCGACCGCATGCTTGTAGAGGTGGTCATCTTGCACCACTTCCTCAAAGTCGAGACCCTGAATCAACGTTCGCTCAGTGTCCTGGGGTGGATGATCCAGGACCGTCTCACTCATATCCTCCTGCAGACGGGATCACGATCCATCAGAAAGATCCGCGAACTCTCCTCAGAGCCTGGCATCGATCGCCAAGCCTGGGAAACGCGACTCGCGGGCGCCGCTGCAGAGGCGAAAGCCATGCAAGAGCTCGCCCTCACGCGTCTGCATGTGTACCCCGCTACGATCTTCGAAGACACCAGTCTAAAGATCGACTTCTTCCTCGCGCTTGAAGGGTCTTCCGTGGGCGCATGCGTCAGCGTGAAGACCCACGTCAATGGACACACGAAGTTCATGCTCGGATCCGTTCCTGGTTACGAAGAGTGGTGGACATCCATCCATGATGGGTCCTCGAAATTCGAAGGGATGTCGAGAAGAACATGGCGTCCCATCCTCCTGACCGTAAACAAGCCCCAGGGGGAAGATGTGGACCTCACCATGCCTGTCCACCCAGCACACTGGGCCCTGGATCTGCAGGCGGTTCTGGAAGAAGACCGCTCACAACTCCTCACTCGCACCGCCTGACACTCCACTACGGGGTGTTTTTTACTTCTCCAACATCGCTTGTTGAATCCGTTCGAGAGCGATGATAAATGCTGCTCGACGTAAATCCGTTGAAAGCGCTTTAGACTTCTCAAAAATTTCAAGAGCTTCTCGATCCATAATGACTCGAAGTTTTTCAAATACTTCTTCTTCGCTCCAATGCTCATCCTTGAGGTTTTGTTCCCATTCAAAGGTTGAGACGGTCACCCCACCGGCATTGGCAAGAATATCTGGAATCACAGGAATGCCTCGGGCAAACAACGTGTCATCAGCCTCTGGAGTGGTCGGACCATTTGCAAGCTCGAGAACAACCTTTGCTTGAATACGATTGGCATTGCCTTCTTGAATCTGGTTTTCAAGAGCTGCTGGAATAAGAAGATCACACGCTTGAAACAACAACTCATGCGCATCAAATGTTTCTCCTCCGGCAAAACCAGCAACAGATCCCGTAGCTTTCTTATGTTCGTAAAGCGCTGGAATATCAAGCCCATCCGGATTGCGAATTGCCCCTCGTGAATCAGACGTCGCAATGACTTTATGTCCCGCTTTTGTCCAGATGTCTGCTGCGTGCTCACCGGCATTTCCAAAACCCTGAATCACCACTCGACACACCTCGGGGAGGCCTAGCTTCTCTCTCAGAGTCTCAAAAACGTAAAACCCACCCTGGGCAGTTGCGGTGCCACGCCCTTGTGAACCTCCGTTCTCGATCGGCTTTCCCGTAATCACCGCTCCACTCGTGTCGCCTGTGATTTTCCCAAACTCATCCGCCATCCATGACATGATTTCCGGCGTTGTATTCACGTCAGGTGCTGGAACGTCTTTTTGCGGACCAACCACATCAGACATCCCACGCATCCACCCGCGTGAAAGGGCTTCAAGTTCCGTTTTTGAAAGTTCTTTCGGATTCACAGTCACTCCTCCCTTTCCTCCTCCCATCGGAATATTTACCACCGCACACTTAAGCGCCATCCAAAACGCAAGAGCTTTAACTTCTTCGATATCCGTATCCTGATGGTAGCGAATACCTCCCTTGTAAGGACCACGAGCGTTGTTGAACTGCACACGATAGCCTTCATACATATTCAATGTTCCGTCATCCATCTTCACGGGAATCGTGATGCGGATCTGACGGTCAGGATAGGCGATTCGCTTGAGGAAATCGGGTGAAAAGGAGGTAAGTTTTGTGGCGCGTTCGAGTTGTTGTAATGCATTTTGAAATGGGTTGTTCATAGAGATTCAAGATACACCTACTTTGTCAGCGAGTTCAATGGACGAAAGTGGAAAGAAAGTTTCCATAGAGGAATGACTAAGAGAAACAAGAAAACGATCCCTAGAATGAGATATCCCTCCGCAGCAGTCTGAGATAACGTCAATAATCCAAAAAGCCCAATCGTCATGACCATCACAAGGCTCTGAATAACATTTTTCATCGAGAGAAGCGTCGCTCGTGAATGTGTTTGTGTCGACTGGTTTATGTAATCGTTAACGGCGATATCAAGCCCTACCCATGCAAGTGATCCAATAATGAGTGGTCCCAATAGCCACCATGGATCTTGAATCAGTCCCATTCCAAAAAAATGGAGGAGCATGAAGATCGCAGAAACCGTCACAAATTGAGCGGGAGAAAAGATCTTCATAAACCGATACGTCGAGTACTGAATGATAATAGACAGCAGACGTTTTACCGCATAGACCGCTCCGATGAGTGAGGCAGAAATGCCTACATCGTCCATGATCGCCTGCTGAAAATCTCCGATCGCATACAACGGACCGATGATGAGGGCACTTGAGAGAATCAACCAGAGAATCCCGCGGTTTTGTTGTAAATCCTTCCAAGCGATCACGAGGTGATGAAGAGCACCTATATGAGTCTCTTCTTCTTTCTCAACAGAAATTTCATCTTGCGTTGGACCAATAGTAGAGATGACATACGCGGCAAGTATAAACTGAAGGATTCCAATACAGAAAGGGAGATACCATGCGATTTCATACAACACTCCTGAAAGGAGCATCGACATCACACTCACCCCCGTTGCAAACCCCTTTCCTGCGCCGGAAAGTTTTGCATGTTGATCAACGAGACCAAGCTTTTGAAGTCGTTCAAAGAAAAATGCTTCACCTGTACCAGTCATCAAACTTCCAAAACCAAAATAGGTGATTGTTCCAAACAGCATCCACCAAAAAGATCCTCCAAGATACAAGGCCATGGAAAGTCCTTGACCGAGCATCGAAATAACCAGTGTACGCCGATGTCCAAAATGATCCGCAAGAGTTCCACTCGGTAGCTCAAAGAGAAATGATACCAGCGATCCTGCTCCCGCAATCAACGCAAGTTCACTGAGCGTAAGCCCTTGATCCAGACCATACAAAACAAGAATTGGAAGAATGAATCGTTTCAAGAGCGCGCGGAAAAGATAGTATTTTTTGATGTCTATATGGAGACTCATATGCGTTTCATAATCGCATGAGAGGCAACAAAAAACAACCGGCATGTCCGGTTGTTTTTCACGTTATTCTTGATCTGCGAGCCATCGCTCCGCGTCCAACGCAGCCATGCATCCTGTTCCCGCAGCAGTAATTGCTTGACGGTACTTATGGTCAGCCACGTCACCACCAGCAAACACTCCTTCAATACTTGTTTCTGTTGAATCGGGCTTCGTTAAAATATATCCTTTCTCATCAAGATCAATCCATCCTTTGAAGACACTTGTATTCGGTTTATGTCCGATGGCGACAAACATTCCATCCGCTTTCAGTTCACCCTCTTCATTCGTCTTATTGTTGAAGACGCGCACACCCGACATGCTCGTTCCGTCCCCGAGAACTTCTCGAACTTCCGTGTTCCAAATAAACTCGATCTTTGGATTCTTTCCTGCCCGTTCCTGCATAATCTTTGATCCACGCAGTTCTTCACGACGATGAACAATCGAAACCTTCTTCGCAAAACGTGAAAGAAAATTTGCTTCCTCCAGCGCAGAATCTCCTCCCCCAATCACCAAAATCTCTTTGTCACGGAAGAAAAATCCATCGCAAGTCGCACAAGCAGAAACACCGTGCCCTTGATATTCTTGTTCGCCAGGAATACCAAGCCACATCGCCTGCGCACCAGTACAAATAATCACTGACTTCGCCAAGTACTCCTGCTCGCCTGCCTTAATCTTAAACGGACGACTCGCAAAATCGACTTCTGTCACATCTTCCGACACAATTCGTGTTTCGAAACGTTCTGCCTGCTTCTTAAACTTTTCCATCATTTCTGGCCCCATCAACCCCTCTGGAAATCCTGGAAAGTTTTCTACTTCCGTCGTGAGCATGAGTTGACCTCCAGGTTGTCCTCCAAGACGTTGTCCTTCAAACAACAACGGCTTCATATCCGCACGTGCCGCATAAATGGCAGCCGTATATCCAGCCGGACCAGAACCAATAATAACAACGTTCTCGATTTCCATAATCTAGAGATGACCTAAAAGTTTTGCACGCAACTGATCCTTACTCATCGAACCAGAAAATTGCTCCACGACCTGACCTCCCTTAAAAACAATAAAAGTCGGGATAGAAAGAATATTAAACTTCTGTGCGATATCGCCATGTTCATCCACGTTCACCTTTCCAATAAGAATCCCTTCCATTTCCCCAGCAAGCTCTTCAACAATCGGCGACATAACCTTACAAGGACCGCACCAAGGAGCCCAAAAATCGACAAGAACTGGCTTATCCGCCTGAAGAACAGACGCATCAAAGTTTTCAGAAGTAAGAATAAGTTCAGACATAAAAATCTCAATTAATGAATTGCTGAGCTATTTTAGTCCGCTCGACAGAGAATGTAAAACACCCGGCTACCCGGGTGTTTTCCTATCGAAGACTGATCCCTTCGATCTTAAGTTCGTTGTGAATACGTTTCTCGGTGTACGCCTCGAGAATGTCTCCTTCTTCAGGCTTCACCTTTCCCTTATAACTCAGACCAATTTCTTGTCCCGGCTGTCCAGCTTTCAATTCTGATCGACCCAATTGGAGGCTGAGAACAGATCCCTCTCCGATGTACTCTCCCTCTCGAGAAAGTCGGAGCTTTGCATTTTTTGTAATTTTTTCTCCAATAACCTGACCTCCGATAATCCATCCTCCATCAATCTTCTTAAAGTTTTTCAAGACCTTGAATCGGCCCTGCTCTTCAAGAATCGTTTCAGACGGAAGTCGTTTCTTCAGTTCCTCAAGAACGTCTTCAAATAACTTGTAAATAATTTTGTACTCACGCAAATCGACTTCCTTTTCACGTGAAAGTTCTTGCGCTCTTCCGCTTGTCTGAACATTGAATCCAATCACGATTGAATCTGTGGCTTGAGCCATATCAATATCCGTATCGGTCACATTTCCAAGCCCTTTTTGAACCACCTTTACTCCAACCTGATCATGCTTAATCTTATCAAGCATTCCCAAAATAGCTTCAAGTGATCCAAGAGCATCCGTTCGAATAATGAGATTTACCACCTGCTTCTTTGTTTCTTCCGATCCTTCCTCTTCTGATTCTTGTTTCCCAATATGTCGGATCGAAGCTACATCATCGGTCGCCTTCATGGCTGGATCTGTAGATTTCATCTTCTTCAAATCCTTGATATTTTCTGGAACCTCCATGACATCTCCCACAGAAGGAGCAAGCTTCCATCCAATAATCATAGCAGGAGTCGATGGGGTTGCTTCTTTAATATCCTCTCCTCTCCAATCCTGCATGGCACGCACACGTCCAAACTGCGTTCCGCGTACCCCAAGGTCATCTCCAACATGGAGCGTTCCACTTTGAACAAGAACGGTGGCAACAGCTCCTGCACCTGGATTGACATTGGACTCAATGACGGTTCCGATGGCACGACCGTCTGGATTTGCCACGATATGCGCTTTCTCCATTTCTTCCACAAGAAGAAGCATATCTAAAAGTTCTTCGATATTTGTCCCCGCCTTTGCACTAATAGGGACCATCACGGTCTTTCCACCCCAGTCTTCAGGAATAACTCCATACTCAGAAAGTTGTGTTTTTACTTTTTCTAGATTTGCTTCTGCCCGATCGATTTTATTCAACGCCACAACGAACGGAAGTCCTGCTGATTTTGCAATATCAATCGCCTCTTTTGTTTGTGGCTGAACCCCATCGTCTGCCGCAACGACAAGGATAGCGATGTCAGCAACTTTTGCTCCACGAGATCGCATCACGGTAAACGCTTCGTGTCCCGGAGTATCAATAAACGTGAGGGATTTTCCTTTACGCTCTACTTGATAAGCCCCAATATGCTGAGTGATTCCACCCGCTTCTGTATCCATGACATTTGTTTGTCGGATGGCATCCAACAGTCGAGTCTTTCCATGATCCACATGACCCATCACGACAATCACGGGAGGACGAGGAAGTAAATTCTGACCATCTTCTGACTCAACACGATCACCAATTTTTTCGAGTCCTTCCGTGTCTTCTTCTACGGCACCTTCTTCAAGTGTGGCCTTAAATCCAAGATCTTCTGCCAAAATGGAGGCCGTATCATAATCAATGCGTTCGTTGATCGCTGCCATGATGCCGTTGCGCATGAGCTCCTGCATCACACGAGGAACAGGTAAATCAAGCAAAGAGGCAAGATCACGAACCGTCATGACAGAAGGGAGGAAGATCGGCTTCTTTTCAGAATCCGGCAAATCTCGCTGAGCAGCACGTGCCTTTTGCTGTTGCATTTTCTCGGCCAATCGCTCCTTTCTGCGCATCTCGTTCCAGGCTTCAGTAATTTTCTGAGCCTGGCGATTATCGATTTTAATAGCCTTTTTTCCAACACTAAACCCAAGTTCCGGCAACTTATTGTGGAGTTCTTCTGGGCGTACCCGCAAACGACGGGCGAGTTCTGTAATATTCATGACAGTGAGTTTAGGGGGGAAATAGGAAGTCGCCCCGAAGTTTAGCGAAAAAACGGAAAAACGTCAATAAACAGGTGGTAAACTATTTATAATGTCGCTTTGTAGCTTCTTGGCGTTTCCATGCTTCAACAAACCAAGATATGACTGACGAGATTCTTCTTTGAAATCAGTAGATAAGTGTTGCAACATTCTTCTTTTGGTTGTCGTCCGTAAAACCCGATGGTCGGGAAAGTGAATCCACCCAAGAAAGTCCACACCTGAGGAAAACGTCCGCAACTCAATCTTTAATGGATGGAGTTCAAGGCGGAGCTGGCGATCGAGGAAACTTCTGACAACTGGAAGCAAGCTCTCAAGCTCGCAACGGTCTTTGGAAAGAAAAACGAAATCGTCGGCGTAACGGATGTAGTGCTTGAACCGCAGTTGATGCTTCACAAACTGATCAAATTCGTTCATGTAGATATTGGCGAATAGTTGTGACGTGAGATTTCCCAATGGCAGGCCTTTGCCAGGCTGAACATGAAAGCTGTGGATGATGGTCTGCAACAGACGCCTGAGGTGTTCATCATTGAGTTGTCGGTAGAGTATGTCCAAGAGAATCCTGTGGTCAATGCTTGCAAAAAACTTGCGAATATCACATTTGAGCACCCAGGCAGTTTGATGATGGTTGTGTGAAATTTTCCAAGCCACAGCCTGGAACCGGTCGATAGCTTTGTGTGTCCCCTTCCCTACTCGACAGGAAAAAGAGTCAGCAATGAATGTTGGATCAAACAAAGGGTAGAGCTTACGGTATACTGCCCGGTGGAGCATACGATCTGCCACAGTCGCTTTATGGATTCGTCGGGTCTTTGGGTCACAAATTGTGAATGTTTGATATTGTTTATGCCTATAACTAAAACCTGCGAGGCGTGCGTAGAGACCAAGAAGATTCTCCATAAGATTACGTTCGAACTCCTGAACGTCTTTTCTGGCACGTTTCCCTTTCACAAATTCACACCATGCTTCTAATAAATTCTCAACCGAAATAATCCCCTTATATGTTACCCCCCCCCCCGAACTTCTTCCGGTCTTGCAAAAATTGAAACAGGCATATCTTGTTTGGTTTGAATATTATCCGAGCATTCCAAAAATCCACCGACATACGCTTGCCTCACGTATTGATGCGATCCTGATCGAAGTCATAGAAATGACAAGCACGGCTGGGTTCACGCCAAAAGCTGATAAACTGCCATACGTACGAGTCGCCATCCGAAAACTCGATGCGGTAAAAATTTTACTTCTGGTTTTATGGGAGACCAAGTCACTCGATAATAAGAAGTACATCGCATTATCAGAAAAACTCTCCGAAGTTGGGAAGATGCTGGGTGCGTGGCACGGTTCTCTCATCCCAAAACAAAACTCCCCAAACAATGCGTCCGGAGAGAAATGAAGAGGGTTGCGAGTCGTGAGGACCCACCGGTCCCCAGGATTCCACTGGTTGTCGGGGTGACCGTTGTTGGTCTTGAGCCTCAGGCCGTCCTCGTCGTGGTAGACGTAGAAGACGTTCAGGTCGCCGTCGGAGTCCGTCACAAATGCGCAGGCAACCTTCCAGAACACCGCCCGTTGATTCCTCTCTGAGCTGTATCGAATTCGTGATTTGGTTACTCACCTAGATGCCTGCGCCAAGCATCTTCATTTTTGAACAACTTCTGCACCCACTACCTACAACCATGATTGAAGATATTCTCAGTGCAGAAGTGCTAGATTCGGCAGTCAGCAACCTTAGCCACTGGCATATTCGCCTAGTACCACAGCTAGTTTACAAGACAAAAAGAAAAAGGACTAAGGATCCAAGTGCCAGAGCATGGCACAGGGTCTTAGTCCTAAGGGCTAGGGCTTGCGAGACGTGAGGACCCACCGGAACCCAGGAAGCCACTGGTAGGCGGGGTGACCGTGGTAGGTCTTGAGCCCCAGGCCGTCCTCGCCGTGGTAGACGTAGAAGACGTCCAGGCCGCCGTCGGAGTCCGTGATTCCTTCCATACCGATGCGACGGTAGTCGCCCTTGGGCTGGTCATCGAACTGGTCGGCGAGGGCGAGGCCTGTTTCAGCAGGACACCGGTAGAGGCAGAACCTGGCAGCTCGCTCGAGGAACTGAGCGTAGGTGTAGACCTCCGTGAAGCCGAGGTCGGCTCCGCTGACGTCCACGAGCGGGAGGTCGATCTCCTGCTGGGAGCAGACGGTCTTGGCCGCGATGTCGCGGACCCAACGGTTGGGCACACGGCCACGTCCCTCGATGGACTCGAGGTAGGCCTCAGGGGTCTGGTGCCGGCCGAGCATGACCGTTCGCCAGAGAGGGAAGGTACGCTTCTGGACGATCACCCGACCACCGTTCTCGAGGAAGCGGGTGAACTCGGCCTTTACTCGGGTCATGTCCCCAAGCATCTGCGCGACGGGGAGACGACCCCAGGGCTGGCCCGAGCCGAGCTCGAGCAGGAACTGAACCACCTGATTGGCGAGTGACATACTGTACTCCTGCTGTGATGGCTCCCTATCCCACACCCTATGTGCGAGTAGTTCTCCTTAACCACAGCGACAAACGCTCACAAAGGCACTTGTCGCTACGGTCAAAATGACGCTAAACTATAAATGAATTATGCCAAAAAGTCAAGTAATCAACCAAGAAACCACGCAAAAAGAAGGTTTTCTCCTTATCGATAAACCTGCTGGTATGACAAGCCACGATGTCGTGAATCGTGTCAGACGGTTCACGGGCGAGCGTCGTGTGGGGCATGCTGGGACACTCGATCCGTTTGCGACAGGTCTTCTTATTGTTGGTGTTGGTCGAGGGGCAACACGCGAAATGCAAAATTTGGTGGGGCTCGATAAGCGTTATGAAGCGACGTTTATCCTTGGGGCGAGTTCAACAACGGATGATATGGAAGGAGAGATTCTAGCGACCCCCCTTAACCCCCACTTGAGAGAAGAGGAGATCGAAGATGCTCTGAAACAATTTATTGGCGAGATTGAACAAATTCCCCCCACCTATTCTGCCATTAAGATTGGAGGAAAGAAAATGTATGAGGCTGCCCGTGAAGGAAAACCCCTCGAGGCAAAACCACGAAACGTCACCATCTACTCCATCAAACCAATTTCCGCCCCAACAGTTCAGGATCATACTGTCCATATCGATCTTGTGATTCACTGCTCAACGGGAACCTACATTCGAGCGATCGCTCGAGACCTCGGAAAAGCTCTTGGAGGAGGTGGCTATGTTGAAGAACTTCGTCGAACCTCCATTGGTCCATTTACCATTGACCAAGCACACGCACTTGAATCCCTAAAAGAGGGCGTCGAAGAGGCCTTAGTTCCTGTGAAGGATCTGTTATCTCCCCTTTGACAAAACGAGGTTTTCAGTGTTAATCTGAGATCGCGTAACTTAATGATTAGTCACTGGAAGAAGCTCGCAGATTTCACGAAAGTCGCCCTTATTATGCAACATTTCGCTTTAAACCTCACTGTTTCAAGTCTCATCTCTTTTCAAATAAAGGGATTGTTGTTGTAATTCGTTTTCGGAAAATCTGACCCTCCATTCGAGCTTCTCCCAAGTAGAGAAGTTTTATGTTAACTCAATTCATCATCGCAATCGTTGCCCTAGGCCTTGGGTCTGGAGCAGGATACGCGATACGAAAAGTCCAAGCGAAGAAATCAGGGGATCATGCAGAAGCACGAGCCGAGCGCATGCTGGCTGATGCGAAAGCAAAGCAACAAGAAGTCCTTCAAGAGACCAAAACGCACGAACAACAAGCCCTCCTCCAAGCCAAAGAAAAGGCGATGAAAATCATCGAAGAGGCGAAACAAGAAGAACAATCACGTCGACGAGATCTCCAGGACCAACAACGACGACTGGAAAAACGTGAATCCATGTTCGACCAGAAGCTTCTAGAATTCGAAGACAAAAAAACAGGTCTCGAAGAAAAAACAAAGGAGATCGAAAACATTAAAGACAAAATCCGTCAGATTAAAGAGGAACAGATCGCAAAGCTTCAAGAGGTTGCCAAGATGAACCGCGAAGAGGCTGAGCAAAAACTTCTCAAAGAAGTTGAGCGTGATGCGCAAGATGCTCTCATGAGTCGATTGCGTAAACTGGAACAGGAGACAGAGGAAGAACTCGAGGTAAAATCTCGTAAAATCCTCTCCCTTGCCCTCACGCGCTACGCCTCAAGTGTGTGCACAGACACGACAACTACGTCCGTTGAGCTTCCAAATGATGAGATGAAAGGACGTGTCATTGGAAAGGAAGGTCGAAACATTAAAGCCATCGAAACCCTTACGGGAACCGAGATTATTGTTGACGATACACCAAACATGATCACAGTCAGTGGGTTCTCCCCTATTCGACGACAGGTTGCCAAACGCGCTCTGGATGAACTCATTAAAGACGGACGGATTCACCCGGCCCGTATCGAGGACGCCATTACGAATGCAAAAAAGACGATCGCAAAGGACCTTCGAAAAGCGGGAGAAGATGCGCTCTACAAACTTGGAATTCCTGTTTCTTCTATCGATCCAAAACTCATTTCGATCTTGGGACGCATGAGATACCGTACCAGTTACGGACAAAATGCCCTCCAGCATTCGATCGAAGTTGGAACGATTTCTGGAATGATCGCAGAAGAGCTCGGGGCAGATGTCTTTATCTGTAAAAAAGGAGGACTCTTTCATGATATTGGAAAGGCCGTCGACCACGACATGCAAGGAGCACATCCTGAAATCGGATACAACATCATGAAGAAGTTCGGGTTCCCTGAAGAAATTTGCTATCAATCGATCGCCCATCATGAAGATCGCCCTCGTACCATTGAGGGAGCTATTGTGAAGGCCGCTGATGCGATCTCAGGAGCACGTCCTGGAGCTCGAAAACAAAGTCTTGAACAGTTCATTCAACGCATGGAAGACCTCGAACGAACCGCCGGATCCTTCGATGGGGTTGAGAAAGTCTATGCGATCCAGGCAGGAAGAGAGGTTCGTGTGTTTGTTCAACCAGAAAAAATCGACGATCTCACGGCCTACCGCCTTGCCAAGGACGTCGCGAACAAAATCGAGGCCGAGCTCTCCTATCCTGGAGAGGTAAAAGTCACAATTATCCGTGAAACCCGGGTAATTGAGTACGCAAAATAATCCTTGTAAGAAGCCACTTTCTTTGCTAGACTCACAGCAATATGAACAAAGCTGACTTAGCCGCACAACTTGCGGAACAACTGGATGTGTCAAAAAAACTTGGAGAGGACTTCATTGCCTCATTCGAGGAGATTGTGACACGAACCCTCGTAAACGGCGAAGAAGTCACGATTGCTGGTTTTGGGACGTTTAGTTCACGTATGCGTAAAGGACGTATTGGAGTGAACCCTCAAAATCCCTCACAGAAAATCACCATTCCCTCTGTTCTTGTCCCAAAGTTCAAAGCAGGAAAAGCGCTGAAAGACACCCTGAAAGGAAAACGATCGATCTAAATAGCAAAACAAAAAAGCAGGCCGAAAGGTCTGCTTTGGCTTTGTCGTCGAAACCGACAACAGGTGCCATTGGCAATGAAACACGAGACTCGTATCGTGAAGATAAGGAGGTGCTCATGTCCAATCCGAGTCGCGAAGATTACGTGAAGACGCAACTGCGATTCGCAGAAGCGTGGGCCTCAGCGGAGTGGGAAATCGAGTACGGCCAGCCACAACGGGCTCGTGAGACGGCCCGTGCCTGGGTCGGCATCATCGAACTCATGGTGATGGGTTCGAGCAAAAGCTACACGCACGCCTGCAACACGCCATACCAGCCACCCCGAACCGCGGTCCTCCCGGCTGCCCCGGAGATCAGTCTCTCGGAGATGGCACTCAGCGTGACGTACCTGCCGGCCGGTGCACCGTTCCGGTTCTACCAGGATCACGTCGAGGAGATCGAGAAGTTCCTCGAGGGATTCATAGTCGCTGACGTTCCGGGAGAACAATGCACACGCCAGACCGTGTTCCCGGAGGACCGGGTGCTCATCTCCTGGCACACGCAGTGCCCCCCGCTCTTCGACGACGGGAAGTACCCTGTCCTCTTCAACGTGTTCCTGCTCTCTCCCGACGGGAAGGAGCACGAGACCTCGCGTGTTACCACGCGGATCGTCGCCGCCTTCCCGAGCGAAGAAGGGGCCACAGTGTGGGTCAAGACTCGTGTGGCCGAACTCCAGGCGTCTCACGACTACAACCACGCGCAGCAATGCCTGAACAAGACCTGCGCACGCCGTGGACACACATACGAACCTCGATACGACGAGGACTAGTTCTCATCCGCCACTCACGCCCGGCGGATTTTTCTTATCAGACGGGAGCAAAGCTCCCGTCTTGGTTGAAGAAAAAGCATGTTTGGATGAAAAACAACCCTTCCTCAGGAGAGGTTGGGTTGTATGAGTTAGTCTTTGCGTGGACGAGTGAACCATAGCGCAATGGCTCCCAGGATCAGGAAGCTTGCACAAGCAATCCAGACCTGACTGATCGTCGCGGGCGTGTTGGGCTCATCAGCGATGAACACGTAGATGGCGAGGGGAACCACTGCGAATCCAATCCGTCCCAAGAATGACTGGAGCGAACCGAACGTGGCACGATAGCTCGTGTGGATGCGATGTTGAACGAATGAGTCAGTGAGCGGTTGGAAGAACCCTCGACCAAGTTCATGCACGACCAGCGCAGGTACAGACAACCAAAGTCCCGGAGCCACCGCCGTTGTAAGAAGCCCGAGCCCCGCCAAAAAGATCGCGAGCACGATCATCTTCGCTTCTGACCCAAGAGGAATATCGAGCTTGCGCACGATTTGTGAAGCCCCAATCAATCCGAGGTACATAACAGGCCAGATGAATGAAAGTCCAACCTGTCCAACCTGCGGGATGAAGTAGAGCGCCCAATACTGATTGAACGAAACAACTGCCCCGAACACAATCAGGGCCGCAACCACCCACATCAGGGCGCGACTCCTCATGAGATGGGCAAGGGATAAGCGAAACGCCTGAAGCTCACCGACGTACTCGAGAGACTCTCCCTTGCCGTTCATCAGCTTGTGAGCAATCACACTTGCAAGAAGCCCCGACACCGCAAACGGAACCCAGATCAGTCGATAGCTATAGAGTGCGATCAATGAACCGGCGAATCCTCCCAGAAGCATCAGAATGGACTTGATGAGAGATTCCGTGGCGATGACCTGACGCAGTTCCTTCTCACTTCCCTCGCGTGCCAGTGCGTCTGCGATCCAAGCCGTTCCTGCCCCAGACACGAACGCACCACCAATGGCGATGAGAGCCTCTCCAGCCGCTGCGGACCAGAAATCATGCGCAAAGATGTACGTAAACGCCCCAAAGCTGTAAAAGAGCCCGCCGATCTTCAATGAGTACGCACGTGAACGTCCATCAGCGAACATGCCCGTAGGAAGTTCTGACGCAATGAGGACAGTCCAAAAAATTGCGTTCACCAGAGCAATCTCTCCGAGCGTCAGTCCGATGGACTGTAGATAAGGCGTATAAGCCGTAACGGTTGAACCCAGTCCGATGTAGATAAGCGCAAAGAACAGATAGTACGTGTGACGTGCGGTCATAGCTTCTCCTTCGTGGGATGACTTGAAACAACCAGATGCAGGGCGACACATCCATTTCAAGTCGATTGAATTAAAACAACCCAGTTTCCCGGGTTGTCTTTGTCCTTATTTTTTGGTGAAAATTACCAAATCAAGACATTGCGACCCGAGAAACAAAAAGCCCAAGGAGTGTAGTCGACTCCAAGTGACTGAATCATTTCTTTGTGGAAGCAATTTGCATTCATACAAACTAAGCATAGCTATTTTATAACATTTGTCAATGGACCAACCTTAAATCAAAATACGACCCCCGTGTGGGAGTCGCATTTTTTATTCGTGTGAAGTAAGTCTCTCTGGTGTTGCCAGCCATTCGCTTGCTTGAGCACCGACATCTTCCAATTTCACCAATCGTGCATCAGATTCATGACGCTCCTTCCATTCAATGGAATCTTCTGCAAGCGTCTTTTGTGAGATCACGAGACGCAATGGAATTCCGATGAGATCCGCGTCCGCAAACTTCTCGCCCGCTCGAACGTCTTCCCGATCATCCCAAAGGACTTCGATCCCCATGCGTTCGAGCTCTTCCGTCAGTGAGACAGCTGTGGTTTCAATACGCTCCTTCATCTCCTCTTCCTTTGCAGGAAGCGTCACAAGATGGACATGATACGGCGCAACCGCTTTTGGCCAAATGATGCCCTTCTCATCATGATGAACCTCTACAATCGACCCCATCACCCGCGATGGACCAATCCCGTAGCACCCCATGATGATATCAACCATCTCTCCGTCAGACCCCTGCGTCTTGAGTTCAAACGCCTTTGAGAATTTACACTCCAACGGAAAAATGTTTCCCACTTCAATCGATTTTACGATATCGTACTTATCTGTGTTCTCCCAATCAGATTCTTGAACGATTTCTTTGTTCAATGCCTCCTTCGTTTGCTTATCGATGTAAATCTTATCCTCTCCTGCTTCTGTTGGAACTTGGAATTCATGACTGTGCTTTTCCGTGAAAACTCCCCCTGAGGCCGACGCGATCATCGCTTTGAGACCACAGCGTAGATAGACGTTTAAATAAGCCCCCTTGGCTTTTTCATAAAACTCAAGAAAGTCTTCTTCTGTTGTATGAAAACTGTAGAGGTCTTTCATTGAGAATTCACGACCACGCAACAGTCCGGATTTGGCTCGAGGCTCATTTCGAAACTTATCTTGAATCTGATACAGAGCCACAGGAAAATCTCGATACGATCGAACATGTTCCTTTACAAGTGGCGTAATCACCTCTTCAGCGGTTGAGCTCAACCCGTATTCTTTTCCTCCAGCTCCATCAACTTTAAACATGACGTCAATGGTATCCCAACGACCTGTTGCTTCGTACACATGCTTTGGATGAAGCGCTGGCATGAGCACTTCTTGTGCTCCTAACGCATTCATCTCATCGCGAACAATGGCTTTGATCTTTGTGAGAACGCGAAGACCGAGCGGGAGATACGTATAGACTCCAGCCGTAAGCTGACTCACAAAACCGCCCTGTGTGAGAAGACGTGCATTTGCTGAATCTGCATCATGTGGAGCGTCTTTCGTTGTTTTTCCAAAAAGCTTTGAATATCGCATAGTGCACAAATCCTACCAGATCCAAAGAGAAATCGCCAAATAAAAATCCCTCCGTGCTCAATGAGCTACGGAGGGCAGGCCCACCAACGTACTTGGTGGGGACGGGTCAGGCTTGTACCGTGACCGTTGCGAGGCTCCCCTGCGCCTGACCTGGCCAGACCCGATCGATCTGAGCTTCTACCTCTTGAAGCCACCAGGCACGCATCTCCCAGAACGCCTCCCCCATCGGGAAGTCGATGAAAAGGTTGAACCTTGTCGACCCATGATAGGTTCCAATCGCCGTACTGAGTGTCGTGCGCAATGCCTGGACGTAGCGACGGACAACGTCCGGATGTTTTTCATCGATCCGCGCCCGCTGGTGAGCTCGAAAAAGCTCGGATGTGGTCGACAGACGGAGAATCCAGTCTGATGCCCCTGAAACATCCATCATGAACTTGGTGGGAGAAACACCAAACATCTCTGACGCCGTGAGGATCCCTGACAGACGATCCCACCGTTGCGCATGGGTATCGCACAAATCAACGGGACCCATCGTGAGCTGAACGTCAGCGATTGCACGCGCGACGGGCGGTGTGACCGCAACAGGCATCCCAGGAATCTGGAAGGCACCGATCGGCATCCCAACCTCGACCATCCTCTCTCTCACCGTTGGGCGGTCAAGAAGGAAACCGGCCCAGGACACTTGCTCAAGACGATCTGCTTGAATCTCCACGAGGTCTGCGTGCAGGTGTTGCCAGAGAGCCTCCTGAAAGTCCTCCTCCCCTTCGCCCTCCTGAGAATCCATGTCCGTTGGATGCCATGGATGATCCAGGAGCAGGATATCGATGAGCGTCTTCCGACTCAGATGTGGCCTGTCCATTGGAACGCCTCCAGGTTTAGGAATACCAGATATTGATCCTTTCAAAAAAACAAAAAGACGTCAATCAACGATCGACGTCTTTTTGAAGCAACACTGGTCAAATTTTCTTCGCAAGATAGGCGAGCGCCTTTCCTACTTTTCGATGTTCTGGCAGTTTTGGAAAAACAATCACGCCATTATACAAAGCCATGAACGGGGATTCGCCATGATATCCGAGAATTTCTCCTTCTTTAAATTCCTCCCATGACCCTTCTCCCAACCCTTCTGTAAAATGAAAACCTTCATCCGTAAGAATGATCGCCTCTGTCATCTCATACATCTCACGACTCCCATCAGGAATTTCAACCTGACCCTCGACAAGTCCCTGATCAATGAAGAGATTAATCACATTCTGTGTCACCTCATCGACGCGTCCTAAATCTGATGCGAGCCCTGTTTCATAGCATAATCCAATTCCCCCATGAGCTTCCGCATATTCATCCGTTGTAATTGATTCTCCCGCCAAAACATAGTTTGGATCAGAGAGAACTTTTTCAGATCGGAACCATCGATACACTTCTTCGTGATACGAGGAATGCACACAGGCAATAAATGGCTCAGAAGGTTTATTGGTGGCATGAAGATCAACGACCACATCGCTCTTTTGCAAAAACGGAGCGATGACTCTCGCGCGCGCATCTTCATATTCCCCCGTTGGTTCGTGCATCAAAAGATCTGTTGGATAAGATCTGTTTAAATCAGCGAACGGCTCACTTCCACGTTCATTGATCTCGATTGCTCGTGGATTTCCATGAATGAGCGTTAGGGTTCCTTGGGTAATCCTAAGATCCCCAGACTCAATCAGAGATTTCAGTTTTAGAACAACCTCAACACCCGTCCGCTCGTTTCCATGCGTTCCACCGATAATCGTAATCGTTTTGCCCTTTTGTTGACCCTGCACCTGCCAAATAGCATTTTGTACTTCTTGCATCATACCCTAGGAGGATACGACGACTTGCACGGATTGCCAAGCTATGGCAGACTCATTTTAGTATGAAATTTCTCTTGATCAGCAAGAAGAGCTTTAAAAAGACCCTCCCCGCGGGAGTGTTTGCTTGAAGCTTGAAGAAATTCGTGCTAAAAGATAACACCTCCTGCGGGAGGCGTTTTCTTTTACGAGAAATCTTCTAGGAGAGCAGCCATGCAGACCCTGACTGGAACGACTCACCCGACCAGCCCCCTGGAGTACGACAAGGATATCGATGGTGCGGAAAAAACGCCTGGGATCGACTACCTGCACGGCGAAGAGCTCGATGACTTCCGCGAGGAGTGGTACGAAGCCATCGAGGCGATGACGCGCGCTGAACCGCACCTGCTCACCAAGACGCGTGAGGATCTCGAGCCTGCCGTACGAGAGCGTCGCATCGTGGTCGCCATCGATCGTACGCACGGCGACAAGGTCGTGGGATGCATCGTCCTGTGGCCACTGTGCAAGGAGGAGGACGGACTGGGGTGGTACGAACTGGGCACCTTCCTGGTGATCCCCTCATACCGCTTCGGTCAGACGAAGCTCCCGATCGGCGACAACATGTACCGGTATCTTCTCGCCACCAATCGTGAGAAGAACATCCTGGGGACAACGACGAACGCCCATGCAATCCACACGGGGATGCGCCACGGGATGCAGATGATCAGCTTCCATACTCTGCCACTGGTGGTCCACCGCGCCACCTGCATCTGCCCGTTCACGAAGACCGGCACGAACGACAACCTGCGCTGTCACATCAAGGATGGCACGATCGGCCAGGGTGGCTGTCGCGTTCGCGTCAGCACTCCCACCTGGGAACGCATGGGCAAACCGCCCTTGTTCTCCTTCTAGCGAGCAACGCCGTGCTCGCCCTCCCTCCATCACTCATTGAGCGATGGAGATTTTTTATCTCAAACAAAAAACGATCAGTCATGTACTGATCGTTTTGTGGTGCAGGCGGAGGGACTCGAACCCCCGGCCCTCTGTTCCGAAGACAGATGCTCTATCCAACTGAGCTACGCCTGCAAGTAAAACATCCGGAATTGACGACCTTCCACCTTCTCACTCCGCTCTTCGGTCAATGTGGGATTTACCTACATTTCCCTCAGTGCTCGCTCGGGCGGCGGAATCTCATTCAATTCCGAATGTTTTAATAACCTAAGAACGAGGAAATCCTATCTCAAATCTTGACGGACGTCAATCAATCTGGCATATTAGTGCCGTTACGTACAAAAGAAATGCGTCGGTAGCTCAGTGGTAGAGCAGGAGACTCTTAATCTCTTGGCCGTGGGTTCGAACCCCACCCGACGCACCAGAAAACACTCCGTCTTTGACGGAGTGTTTTCTTTTTGACTACACTGCTAGGAGTTCATGAGAAGGAGACTCCATGGAGAGAATCGTCGCCCTCGCACGAAGTCGCATAGGACACTCTCGTTATCAACTAGGATCTGACCCAACACTTGCCCCAGAGATCGTGGATTGTTCAAGCTTCACACAGTGGGCATTCGAACAAATTGGAGTCGAGATCCCTCGCCTCTCAGCTGAACAAGCTCTTGTTGCCACTCGCGTCACGCGTGGCAACACGCGTCCGGGTGACCTCATCTTCATGGAAGGACGGTGCTATCGCCATGTTCCGAACCTCCCTCCCGACCATGTAGGTCATGTCGGTATCGTCGCAGAAGACCTCACACACTTCATTCATGCCACTCACCGACCCAATGGAGTCCATGTAGGACTCATCAGTCTCATTCCTCCCTGGCGACTCCGCTTCTTTGGTCGCATTGAGATCTAAAACCGACCCACAACGGGGTCGGATTTTCTTTACCAGGATTTTGCGATGATCCCTGCCTCTGCTGCAGCGACCTGTGCTTCTTGCTTCGATGTTCCAGTTCCTACAGCCACCTGTTCCTTGCCGAGAAAAACTCCTACTTCGAATTCTTTCTCGTGATCAGGTCCTGTCTCAGAAAGAACTTTATACGAAGGAGTAATACCGAGATGTTCTTGAGCGGCTTCTTGAAAACGACTTTTTGGATCCACATAAAGACGATGTTCCAAAATATTCGAAAGCTCTGTTAAGACACGTCGTTCGATAAACCCTTTTGCTGATTCCCAACCTTGATCGATGTAAATAGCTCCTATAATCGACTCAAATGCGTTTGCAAGAATATACTTCCGTGCTTTTGAATCTTTATCTTTTGACTCTCCTTTGGAAAGATAGAGATAAGGCTCAACCCCAAGCGTTCCGCATAATTTGGAGAGCATTTCCGAGTTGACAAGCGCGGCTCGCCAGTTCGTAAGCTCACCCTCTGGATTCTCGTAATTCTGATAGAGGTTTTCTGTGACCACAAGTTCAAGGACGGCGTCACCAAGAAACTCAAGGCGTTCGTTGTGTCCGAGAGGAAAATCTGGATGCTCATTCAGGTAAGAACGATGAACAAGCGCCTGGCGTAGCGTATCTTTATTTTGAAACGTCACGCCAAGGGTTTGTTCCAGATCTGAAAAATCTTCTTTTGGCATAAAATGATTACGTATTAGTTAGTTAGTTCTTCTTCCTCTTTGAGAGCTTCTATCTTTTGTTTATCAACGTCCTTCATATCTCCTCGTGTCACCATATCTTTATAGATGGCTCCTAACACCCCGTTCACAAAACGCCCAGAGGCTTGTCCCCCAAATCCCTTCGCAAGCTCAATCGCCTCATTGATAGCAACTTTTGCTGGAATCCGCTCCGAAATTTTCAGTTCATAGATTCCAAGACGTAAGACATTTCGATCGATCACCGTAATTGATTCAATCGGCCAGTTTGGGGCAAACCGAATGATCACCTCATCTAACTCTAAATAGTGTTCCTTCACCCCATTCACCAGTTCATCTACAAACCCTTCATCGTCGAACTTTGGCGCGAACTCATCGCGGTTAAACGCAATAATTTCAGGAAGTTTCTCTTCTGGCATTCCCAAAAAATCCCACTGATAAAGTGACTGAAGAGCGATCGTACGAGAAAGATGTCGATTCGACATAATGAGGAAAGAACTTAAAGGACGAAAACGAACAGGATTATAGTAGCATAAAAGGCATCGTAAATTCTACGATGCCTTTTCTTCAGTTTCTTTAGAATCGTGCTTCTCTTCGTGTGTGTGATTATGGGTTTCAGAAACGTTTTGCTGAGCCCTCTTCATCGCACGAGTCGCATTTCGACTCACATCCAGAACCTGTTTTCCTTTGTATACTCCACAGTTCGTACATGCCGTATGAGACACCAAAGGCGCCTGACATGTCTGACACACACCAATATTCTGGGCCTTAAGAGCATGATGTGAGCGTCGGCGACGAACCGATGATCGAGATTTCTTACTGGCTGGTACGGACATAATGGTAGATGATAAATAACGCGGGGATGTTAGCAATAAGACCTATTTTTGTCAATAATCACCCACTAAATCAAGGCGACACTTGCAACCGTGTCTTCTACTTTCTTAAACCTCATGATGCGAACTCCTTGGGTAGCTCGACCCAATACAGAAATAGATTTTAGGGTTGAACGAAGGACCTGCCCCCCTTCAGTAACCACGAAGAGGTCTCGCGTATCATCGCTTGGAACAATATAAGCAGACACAATATCCCCTGTTTTCTTTGTAATATTTGCTGTTTTGATTCCTGAACCTCCACGTTTTTGAACCTTGTATTCTTTCAACGGACTCCTCTTTCCATATCCATTATGCATCACAACAAGCAATTGCTCCCCGTTCTTGGCACTCGCACTTGAAACAACGGCCATGCCAACGATCTGATCATCGGCCTTAAACTTCATTCCACGTACTCCTGAAGCGGTTCGTCCCATTGGGCGAATATCGGACTCCTTAAATCGGATCGCCTGCCCCATACGGCTAACGAGAATTACCTCATCCTTCCCAGACGTTGGGCGCACCCACTCAAGACTGTCACCATCATTCAACTTAATAGCAATCAATCCTGATCGACGAATGTTATCAAACTCAGCAAGTTCCACCTTTTTTGCGGTTCCCTTGCTTGTCACCATAAGAAGGTACTTCATCGTCTCCATATCTCCCATAGAGAAGCTCGCAGAAACGGTTTCTCCCGGAGCGAGCTGGAGGAAGTTCACGATCGCTTGTCCCTTTGCGGTACGAGAAGCCTCTGGAACATCATAGGCCTTCAAACGAAATACCCGTCCACGCGTAGTAAAGAAAAGGAGATCTTTATGCGTGGTGGTTGAGAACACCTGTTCCACCACATCATCTTCTTTTGTGGTAAGCCCAGAGACCCCCTTTCCGCCACGATGCTGAACCTTAAATGTGTCTGGCGGGATCCGCTTGATGTATCCGGCCTTCGTGATCATCACCACGGTTTGCGTATCCGGAACCACATCTTCAATCGAGAATTCTTTTACTCCATGCTTGATAATCTGTGTTCGACGAGGAGTTCCGTATTTATCACGAAGTTCCTCAACCTCTTGAGCAATCACGCTCAACATTTTCTTCTCTGAATTCAAGATGGCTTCTAACGCTTTTATCAGTTCAAGTTTCTCATTATATTCTGTCTCCACTCGTAGCGACTCAAGATTCGCGAGTTGCTGAAGGCGCATATCCAAAATAGCAACGGCCTGACGTTCAGAGAGCTTAAACTTTGCAATGAGATTCAAACGAGCCTCGTCTTTGTCTTTTGATTTTTTGATGGTCTTAATGATCTCATCAATTTTCAAAATGGCAATCATCAACCCCTCTAAAATATGGGCTCGATCGCGAGCTTTTTCCAAATCAAATTCCGTTCGACGTCGAACAACTTCACGACGATGTTTAATGTATTCTTCAAGAATCATCTTCAGACTCAATACACGAGGCTGAATCCCATCAACAAGCGCAAGCATGTTGTAATGCGTTGATTCCTGAAGCTGAGACGTTTGATACAAACGATTCAAAACTTTTTTTGGATAGGCGTCCTTTTTCAACTCGATCACAATACGCACGTCTCCCTTACTTGATTCGTCTCGAAGATCTCGAATGCCTTCAATCTTCTTATCACGAACATTTTGTGCGATCTTCATCAGAAGATTAGCTTTGTTCACCTGGTATGGAATCTCGCTCACGATAATCCTCCAGTTTCCTTTCTTGTCTTCCAAAATCTCCGTTTTTGCTCGCACGACAACACCTCCACGCCCTGTCGCAAGAGCCTGCTTAATATCTTTCGCATTATAAATAGTGGCTCCCGTTGGAAAATCTGGTCCAAGGACGATTTCAGAAAGCTCCTCAGGACTTGCATCCTTATTTTTAATCAAATGCAAAATCGCATTTGAAACTTCCGTCAGGTTATGTGGGGGAATATTCGATGCCATACCCACCGCAATTCCAACGGTCCCGTTGATAAGGAGATTCGGAAGTTTTGCTGGGAGCACCTTTGGTTCTTTATGTGTCCCGTCAAAGTTCGGCATGAAATCTACCGTCCCCTTTTCAATATCTAAAAGAAGTTCTTCAGAAATCTGTTCAAGCTTTGCCTCCGTATATCGATAGGCTGCAGCAGAATCTCCGTCGAGTGAACCAAAGTTTCCTTGACCTCGAATGAGGGGGTTTCGCATGGAGAAATCCTGTGCCATTCGCACGAGCGAATCATAGACGGCAGAGTCACCGTGGGGATGGTACTTACCAAGAACATCTCCAACAACAGACGCACACTTTCGAAACTTGGCACTTGAACGAAGCCCTGTCTGCCACATGGAGTACAAAATACGTCGATGAACAGGTTTCAACCCATCTCGAATATCTGGAAGCGCACGACCGACAATCACGGACATGGCGTAATCCAGGTACGATGTTTGCATTTCATCGACCAAGCTCTGTGACACGATGGCTTCGCGCTTGAGTGGCTCGTGCGTTGATTCTTCCTCTTTTGATGTCTTCTTTGGCATAAATATCATGGTTGATCAATCTGTGTCGTCTCTGATTCTTCTTGCTTGAGTCTCTCTTGTTCGTACCCGGCTTTCAGCAATTCAATCGCCTCTGAAAGATCTGTCTTCTTTTCCTGAGCCGTTATGTTCAATGCCCCAGCCTCCTCTGTCACTTTCTGCAATTGCTCATCGATTTGTCCACGAATTTGTGGAGCTTCTGTATGAACGAACTGTCGAATGGTGATGTACCACCCGACACCGATCACCACCGCCCCCAAACACATGAGTCCCCAAAACCAATAACGTTGTTTGGGAGAAAGCGCTCGCAATGACTGTGGACGGGCCCGACGAGCAGACATACGTTATCGCGTGAGTGAAACAATCAACATATCGTCTTCCGGAAGGTCCGTTCGTGAAACCTTGAATTTATTCATGTCCTCACGGCGACAGGCACCGAGAACTTTACAGAATTCATCAACGCTTCCAAGTTCTTCCTTGGCTCCCGGAACCATGTGTGTCATGGGAATCACAATACGAGGTTCGATTTGAGAAATAACCTCGAACGCAAGTTTTGGACCCAACACTCGCCCCCCACCAACAGGAACCATAAGGATGTCGATATTCCCGAGCTTTTGAAGTTCCTCATCTGTCAGCGCTCGATCGAGGGCCCCAAGATGGGCAAGTTTCATTCCCTCTGCTTCCATACGGAAAATCAAATTTTTGACGCGCATTCCTTTTTCTTCGCGTTTAAGTGGAGCTTGTATCCCAAACACAAACACACTTTTCACCTCAAACTCCCCTGGCAGATCGATGACATAAGGCTCCCCTGCAACGGCCTCAAAATTATTCGCCTCGTCTTCATCATGAGAAGAAAGAAGTATTTCTGCCTGAAGCGTACGAGGAAATCGTAGTCCGGTAGCATTTTGATAAGGATCCGTAACGAGACGTACATCTCCGTTTGCGGTCTTTGTTGTGATTTCAAATGAAGAAAATCCATTCCAAGTAATTTGCATACGCACAAAATAGTAGCATACCGAGGTGGTCTTAACAACCAATAAACGGGGTCTTATGACCCCGTCTTTCTATTCTTCTTCTGCAAATGTTTCTGTCCAATAATCAATCTCTTTTTGCACTTCTTCAAGCTGAGGATCCGGTTCTGTTACAAGAAATCCTTCTCGAAGGCGCGCCACCTTTCCCTTAATCTCAGCCTGTTGGTTCTCATCCCCTCCTTGCGCAAGCTTTTCAAGAGTTACAAGAGCTTCTTGAATCTTCCCCGCTTCAGACGACCATTTATCTACCAACGCTTTGTAGTGATCTGACTGTTCTCCTACCTGTGCCTTAAGGGTTTCAGCAAGTTTATCTTTTGCCACGAGAATACCGTCTTCCACCTGATAGCGTTGCTTTGCATCTAACTGCTCCGAAAAAATCTTACTTGAAACAAGTTCTTCAAGTGAAACTCCCTCATCTAGATGAGGCTTAATAACACTGCGAACCGTCTCATCCACATGCTCAAGGACCATCGATTTCATTTGTGCTTCTGCACTTGAATGCGTGAGTTCCTCGTAGGCTCGGCGATAGGGATATTCTTTAATGCCAATCGTGTAGAACGCCTTTTTAACGGCAACCTCATCTACCGATTCATTTCCGGCAATATCATCATGAACTTTCTGAGCTTCTGCCTTTACAGCCTCTGGCACCGTCGGAGCAAAATGCTTAATAGCAAACTGGAACTCATCCAGCATGGATTGATGTGGGTGGGACATACAAGATTTACCCTTTCATGAATAACGAATTAACTAGGCTCATTCTATCAATATTCTCGCCAATGATCAACTATTTATTGACAATAAAAGGGTAAAACGATACACTCCCCCCGTCATTAATTAACCATAACTCCGCGTGGACCCTCTTTAAGAGCAATGCTCTGAGTGACCGTCTGCCGGCCTATTTTTATATGACAGAACAACCTTCAGAGTTTGAACAACTCCTTCAGGAAGGACCTTACTTAAACATCCCACAAGTGGGAGATGTCGTAACTGGAACCGTCATTGGAACTGGACGACGAGAAATCCGTATCGATCTCGGTGGTGTAGCCACAGGAGTCGTACGTGGCAAAGAACTTTTTGCCGAATCAAGTGAATACGCAAACCTTGAACCTGGAACAGAGGTTGAGGCGACCGTCATGGAACTTGAAAATGAAGGGGGAGAAATTGAACTTTCTTTCCGTTTCGCTGGTCAACAGAAGGCATGGGAAGAAATTCGATCCTTTTTTACTTCAGGAGAAATTATCGAAACAAAAATTCTCGAAGCGAATAAAGGTGGGCTCATCGTTCGTGTAAACACCGTAAATGGTTTTCTTCCGGTCTCACAGCTTTCTCCAGAACATTATCCACGTGTAAGCGGTGGTGACAAAAATAAGATCCTCGAAAAACTTAAGAGTTATATCGGGATCAAAATGAAAGTTCGTGTGATCGATGTCAACGAAACAGATGAAAAACTCATCGTTTCTGAAAAAGCTGTTTGGGAAGACCAACAGAAGAACGTCCTTTCACAGTTCAATGTTGGTGACGCCGTTGAAGGAGAAGTTACCGCCCTTGCTGACTTCGGCGCTTTCATTAAATTCGGTGCTCTTGAAGGCCTTGTACACATTTCAGAGATTGCTTGGCAACGAATTGACCATCCCCGCGATCTACTTAAGATAGGGGAAATGGTAAAAGCAGAAATCATTGGAATCGAAGGAAGCAAAATCTTCCTTTCTATGAAGAAGCTGATTCGAGATCCATGGCAGAATGTGAGCGAACGCTACAACATCGGGGATACCGTCGAGGGAACCGTCCTCAAAGTAAATCCTTTTGGATTCTTTGTAGAGCTTGATGAGGAAATCCATGGTCTCGCACATGTCTCAGAACTCTCTGATAAGCCTATTGTCGACGTAAATGAACTTGGAAAAGAAGGCGAGCGCATGAAATTCAAAATCGTATCGATTGAACCTCATGAACATCGCCTCGGTCTTTCTCTTAAAGCCATGACAGAAAAGACAGAAGCATCGTCTGATACAGAAGAAGCTCCAAAAGAAGAGACCCCAGCACCTGCGGAGGAACCAACTCCTGAGGAAGTTCCTGCAAAAGAACCTGTAACCGAAACAACAACTCAGTAATCTCCCGCCTGCTTCCCCGGCGGGCATTCAACGCCGATCCTTAGGTCGGCGTTGATCATTTCCAACCACAACGTTCTTATGAAACCACTCTCAAAAAACATTGTCTTCTCCTTGTTGGCCATCCTTCTTGTGTCTGCTATTTTCTCGGGGTTTACGTTGAACTCGGAAAAACCAGAAGAAGTCAGCATGGCAACCTTGGTTGAAGAAATCCAAGCGCAAAGTGTTGAAAAAATCGAAATCGAGGGCGCAGAAGTGCGTATTACCCTCCATGACGGGACTCAACAAGAAACACGAAAAGAATCTTCTGTTTCACTCTCAGAAGTATTGATTGATTACGGGATCTCTGCCGAAGAACTCAAGGCCGCGGATATCATCGTAAAGGACCGTTCAACACGTTCCTACATTTTAGGAGTCATTCTCCCATCTCTCCTCCCTCTTTTTCTGTTGATCTTGATTTTCTGGTTCATGCTCCGACAGATGCAGGGAGCAAACAACAAAGCCATGTCTTTTGGACAAAGCAATGCGCGAGAAATTAAAGACACAAAACAAAAAGTGACGTTTGCGGATGTTGCGGGAGACAAAGAAGCAAAAGAAGAACTTGAAGAAGTGGTCGAGTTTTTGAAGAACCCAAAGAAGTTCTCTGATCTTGGAGCGAAACTTCCAAAGGGGGTCCTTCTTATGGGACGACCTGGAACAGGAAAAACACTCCTTGCACGAGCGGTCGCTGGGGAAGCAGCTGTTCCGTTCTACCATCTCAGTGGATCTGAATTCGTTGAGATGTTTGTGGGAGTAGGAGCGAGTCGTGTACGAGATCTCTTTAATCGCGCCAAAAAATCTGCTCCATGTATTGTCTTCATCGATGAAATTGATGCGGTTGGACGACAACGTGGCGCTGGACTCGGTGGATCTCATGACGAACGTGAACAGACATTGAATCAGATCTTGGTCGAGATGGATGGATTCGCTCCGAACATTGGCGTGATCGTCATTGCCGCTACCAACCGACCTGATGTTCTCGACCCAGCCCTCTTACGTCCAGGTCGCTTTGACCGTCGTGTGGTCTTGGATCTTCCAGACATTAACGATCGTGAAGCCATCCTTGGGATTCACGCAAAGAACAAACCTCTTGCCCCTGACATCGATCTTCGTCGTGTCGCACAACGCACGCCTGGATTCTCCGGAGCAGACCTCATGAACCTCCTGAATGAATCGGCGATTCGTGCAGCCCGTCGTAATGACACAAAAGTTCTCCAAGAAGATGTTCTTGATTCCATCGAAAAAGTTCTCTTGGGACCAGAGCGAAAGAGCTATGTCATGACCAAAGAAGAAAAGAAGGTTACGGCATACCACGAAGCCGGTCATGCGCTTGTGGCTCACATGCTTCCAAACTGTGACCCGATTCATAAAGTTTCCATTATTCCTCGCGGAACCGCAGGGGGATACACCATGAAACTTCCCTCTCAAGATCGACGTCTGCACAAGCGTGCGGAGTTTATCGATGATATGGCGATGATGCTTGGAGGCTATCTTGCAGAAAAAGAAACCTTTGGGGATGTCACAACAGGAGCCTCTGATGACTTACAAAAATGTACCAGTCTCGCACGTGAAATCGTGACACGCTACGGAATGAGTGATGGACTTGGACTGCGCGTGTTCGGTGGATCTCAAGAGATGGTCTTCCTCGGCAAGGGCATTCACGAAGGTCGTGACTACTCAGAAAAGACTGCGGAGGCGATTGACGCAGAAGTTGAAAAGTTTGTGAATGGCGCCATGCAGACAGCTCGTGATATAATTCGCAAAGAAAAGTTGTTGCTTGATAAGATTGCGAAGGAGCTTCTTGAAAAAGAAGTCATCGAGAAGGAAGCCTTCGAAGCACTTATGAGCCCAACCGCGACATCATAAGTCTGAACCTTAGGAGGATATGCCACGAAAAAAATCCACAACGCTTTACCGCCCTTTTTTGCGTGACGCTTGGCGTGTCACATGGGAGCGTAAGAGCTTGTGGATTTTTGGTATCTTCGCCGCCCTCATCTCAACAGGAGGGGTTATAGATGTGGTCTGGCAATCGCTCCAAAAAGTTCAACGTGCAGAATCGCTCTTGGAGAACCTCATGAACCACTCGTTTATCGGGTATGAACTTGCCTCAAGTTATATCAATCAACTCGGGGTTCTTGGACCACAACGCATGAGCTTCCTCGTCATCGTCACAACGCTCATCGGGATCGCCCTCGTCGTGATCGCCACGCTCTCCCAAGGAGCCTTACTCTTAGGGATCAGAGCAAAAGATCCAGAAGATCCATACGTTCTTCGTACAAAAGCAGGGACGCACTTTTGGTCGTTCTTTGTTGTGGGTGTTTTGAACAAAGTGCTCATGGGAATCCTGATCGTTCTCATGGCCCTTCCCTTGTGGTTGATTACTCTCTCAACCGTCCCTGGTCATGCGGTTATCTTCTTCCTTCTGATGCTCTTGTTCATTCCTGCGTGTATCATCGTGAACATTATTTACATGTTTGCCCTTATTGATATCGTCGAGAAGAATGCGCATCCGTTAGATGCCATTCATGCAGGAATGCGACTCTTTGCCAAACAGTGGCTCGCATCCATTGAATACGGTGTCTTACTCTTCTTTCTGGTCTTTGGAGCAGGAGTTGTCTTTCTTATTCTCTTATCTCTTCTCCTTGTTCCTTATTCCATTGCCTTCACGGCGATCCTTCTCACGGGATCCTTTCCCCTCTTCCTTTCGTTAAATATTCTGAGCGGTTTTCTTGTTGTCCTCTTGATTATTTTGTTTGGAGGAATCTGTGTCACATTTCAATACAGCGCTTGGTACATCTTCTATAAACGAGGATTGCACAAAACACACGGGAAAAAGGCGTTCTCAAAAATTCTAAGAGCTTTTTCATAGATGAGCTAGCAAGAATGACCTCATCCCTGGTAAACTAGAGGAGCAATTCTCTAGTTTTTGGTTGTTATGTCCAATGATATACAAAGCATTGAAGATCTTCTCAAGTACACCGGGTCTAAAACCGCGACAACGACGGCCCCTGCGGTAGGTGAACGATCGACGGTTGAGAAGTTTGATGAAAAAATGCACGACGTGCGGTTGAAAGAAAAGGAAGTGCAGGCGGAAAGCTCTGCAGGATCTCTTGGAGTTTCTTATGTGAACTTAAAGGGATTCCCTATCTCTCCTGAAGCACTTCGCTTGATTCCTAAAGATCGTGCCGAAGCTCTGAAAACCGTCTGCTTTTTATTTACCGGTCCAGAAATCCGTCTTGCATCTCTCAATCCAACTGATCAAAAAGTTAAAGATCTTCTTTTTGAGCTCCAAGAACGCCACAAAGCAAATGGCGGAATTTACCAAATTTCTGAAGAAAGTCTTCGCGTCTCGATTAAAGCTTACGACACCCTTCCCAAAATCACGGAGATCGTGAAGGGGGTTCAAGTAACCGACGGTGAGCTTGAGAAATTTAAAAGTCAGCTCAACGCCTACACGGATGTCCAACAGGTCATGGATCGTGCCAGTGTCACAGATATCATTACCATCATCATGGCGGCCGCCCTCCAGTTTGGAACCAGTGACGTCCATATCGAGGCAGAAGACGAGAAAATCGCCGTCCGATTTCGTATCGATGGAGTTCTCCAAGAGGTTGCAAAACTCCCTCATGATTTTTGGAAAAAAATCGTCGCGCGTATCAAGCTTATCAGTGGGCTCAAAATTAATGTCACCAACCGACCGCAAGATGGACGCTTCACGATTTTTCTCAAGGCGGGTGACACAGATGTTCGTGTATCAACGATTCCAACGACCTGGGGAGAGTCCATCGTGATGCGACTTCTCAAGCCTGGCTCGATCAATGTGGAATTCGGACAACTCGGCTATCGACCTCTTGCAGAAGCAAAACTTCTCAAGGAAATCGCAAAGCCTCACGGCATGATTATCACGACCGGTCCAACAGGTTCTGGTAAAACAACAACGTTGTACGCCATTCTGCGAAAGCTCAATACCTCGGACGTGAAGATCATCACCTTGGAAGATCCAATTGAATATAAGCTCGAGGGAATCAACCAGTCTCAAATTGACCAATCAAAAAATTACACCTTTGCCGGAGGTCTTCGCTCCATTCTTCGACAGGATCCAGATATCGTCATGGTGGGAGAAATTCGTGACCTTGAGACGGCTGAAGTCGCGATCAATGCTGCTCTCACGGGTCACTTGATGCTCTCCACGCTTCACACAAACGATGCGGCAGGAGCCATCCCCCGCTTTCTCTCCATGGGAGTGAAACCATTTTTGCTCGCTCCGGCATTGAACGCTATTATCGGACAGCGCCTGACACGAAAAATCTGTGAAGGATGTAAGCAAGAAATAACGCTCGAACCAGATCAACTCGCCTTTGTCAAAAAAATCACGGCAGATATTCCTGAAGCCTCAGGAGAAAAAGTCGCTCCGGAAGCGGAGTGGAAATTCTATAAAGGAAAAGGGTGTGAAATCTGTAACGGATCCGGATATAAAGGACGTGTCGGAATCTACGAAATCCTCACAATGAGCGAGGAGATCAAAGCCTCACTCTCTGAATCTATCTCTGAATACCAAGTCCGTGAACTCGCCAAACAACAAGGAATGACAACCATGCAACAAGATGGCATTCTGAAAGTCTTGGATGGACTCACAACGGTTGAAGAGATCCAACGCGTCGCAGGATAAAACAGTCACACATAAAAACGAGCGGAAACGCTCGTTTTTATGTGTCTTACTTTTCTATGGTAATCACGTGCCTATTTTCTCTCTCCGTGAAACGTAGGTGGTGCGTGGGTGAAATTGTGTGTCCCTCATCCTTCTCTGGCCATTCGATACAGACGATCGTATCGGGTTGTCCCACTTCTTCCTCAAGAGCCAGGGGGGGGATTTCTGAAGGGTCATCTATACGATAGAAATCTATATGCAAAATCTGTGTGATCTCTGAACCTGTAATCGGATATCGATTAACGATCGTAAACGATGGGCTTCGTACAGGATCAGAAAAACCGAAATATTCTGCCACTCCTCGGACGAATGTCGTCTTCCCCATTCCTAAATCACCGGACAAGAAAATGACATCTCCCCCCTTCAATGTTTTTGCAAATTCGCCAGCCACTTTCTTTGTTTCTTCTTCGTTGTGTGTGAGGTATTCCATATTAGGCGAGTCTCATGTTTGGGTCAGCTACAAGCGTAAGCGGGTCAACATATTCTCCGCGTGAGGCTTTCATTAGTCCTGCCACCGCAATCATCACCGCGTTGTCCCCACTCAAAGAGAGATCCGGTGCATGAAAAGTCACTTCGGCATCAAGCTGGGAGATGCTTGATTGAAGCGTCTCGCGCAAAACGCGATTTGCCGAAACACCTCCGGAGAGAATAACAGAAACAGGCTTTGTCTGTGTGATTGCTCGCATCGTCTTTGCCACTAATGTATCGACAACCGCCTGAAGAAAACTCGCAGAAACATCCGCGACAGAAATGTCATCATGTTCAGAAAGATAGACCCGAACAGCCGTTTTTAATCCAGAAAAACTAAGATCTAAATCTTGTGAATCGAGCATAGGGCGAGGGAAAGAAATCGCCGTTGCATCCCCCTCCAATGCTTCACGAGAAATCTGTGGCCCTCCCGGATACGGGAGACCAAGCATCTTCGCCACTTTATCAAATGCTTCTCCGACAGCGTCGTCGCGTGTCATTCCCAACAACGTATAGTCCCCATGATCTTTCATGAGAATGAATTCCGTATGCCCACCTGAAACCAAGAGGCTCAGCGCAGGAAAAGAAGGAGGTTTCTCTGTATTGAGCCAGACGGAGTAGATATGCCCCTCAAGATGGTTCACCGCAACAAGTGGTTTATTCCATGCCCAAGCCAGGGTCTTTCCAAGCTCAACTCCAATACGCAACGCTGGAACAAGTCCCGGCCCTGCGGTCACCGCAATCGCATCGATTCCTTCTCCCTCAGGGGAAACTCCAACGTCTTTCATGAGCGGAAATATCCAAGCCGCATGCTCACGCGCCGCCACCTCAGGAACAACTCCCCCATACAATGCGTGAATTTTTGCTTGTGAAGAAAGAATACTTTTCTCAATCGTAAACACTCCGTCCATCATCGATACGATGGCAACGGCCGTTTCGTCACAACTTGTTTCAATCGCGAGAATACGCATAGTTCTATGCTTAGGATAATGAAAAACGGCCTCGCAAGGAAGCCGTCGTGTTACGCCGCCACCTGGGACGTCGTCTGGCTCAGCAAACTGCCGAGCCTCCCGATGGCGCGCGAGAGGAGTCCCACGCTGGTGTGGAGCACACGAGAAATGATGTTCCGGGTGCTCTGCTGGTACAGCGGTTGGTCGATGCCGTCGTCGTTTCGGACGGCTTCGAAGAGGTCATCGTATTGGGCATCGAGTGCCCTGAGCTCGTCGACTTCCTCGTGGAAGTCGCTGAACTCGGGTTCTTTCATGAACGCTTCCACGACCTCTTCCTTTCCGTCCGGGAACGGACTCTGGTGCTCCCACCACATGAGCCACCGGACGAATCCGATGTACAGTCGCATGGGTCGATCACCCTTTGCCCATTCCTGCTGGATCCAAGCATCAAGTTCGCGGTCATCCTTGATCTTGTTGAACCGGTGAGTCGTTCCCGAAGTGGCCTCGAGGACCCGGCACAGACGCCGAAGCATGTCCGGTCGGATGTCCTGACCCGGACAGAGGTACCACTGATGGGGAACGCCCTTGGCCAATCCTTCGGCGACGAGCTCACGCATCGTGAGGCGATGCGAGCTGTCGAAGGGATGCTCCCCACGGCGAGCTTCCGCCACCGTGTGCAGGTGTGCGGACAGGCGGATGTGCCTCCGCCGTGCCTCGCCCTCGAGGAGCTTGATGTGCTCTTGTGCGATGGCGTGGTCTGCCTGACGTGTGACCGCCATGACGTCGACATCGCTCCGAAGCGTCCAGTCTCCCCTACGAAGAGAGCCGAAGAGCGAGGCAGCCAGGAAGTGAGGTTCTTCAAGGGCTGCCTCAAGGACTCCGTACATGTGCACGTAATCCTCTGTTCTGGGAATCCGCTCTTGGCGGATGTCGTCCAGCGTATAGAGGTAGCCCATAAGATTCCTCCTGTTGAGCGTGTAGCCTCCTGAAACGAACGTTTTCCAGTCTTTCAACGTGGCTTCTCGCCACATTTGACGAAATCTTAGAAAAAAAACGGCCTCATGTCAACCGGCCGTGTAGATGCTCCGACAAAATGGTTCCCAATTATCTGTCAGATGACGAATACGATTTGCATGCGCTTCATAACAGCGTTTTATCTCTTCTCCCCCATCAAAGAGGTGTTTCACTTCAAACCAAAGTTTGTGAGCATTCTTAATCATGTACATCTCTACCCCTTGTTGAAATTCTTCAAATGAAATCGGGTACACGTGCTGATACGCCCTAAAAAAAGTACGGGCTTGATGAAATTCCTGATCTCCCCACCCACGCTCAAAACAATTAATCAAAATCGCGCGACTTACCTCATACGCACGCGGGCCCACACAAGTATCTTCCAAATCAAACAAGGCGATCACCTGATCTGCATCATTGATAAACGTATTTTGATAAATAGGATCTCCATGCAGGAGACAATCAAAGGGAAGGGTGAAGTCTTTCGCTGTTCTCTGACATTGCGTGACAAACTTCATTTTTTTCTCCAAGGTTTCAAAAACCAATGACGGAACTCCTGATTTCTCCTGCTCTTGCTCTAACAATGTGTTAAGCTCGACGACTTCGAAGACGAACTCTTCTTCGTCCCATAATCGCAGTCTCCTAAATGAATCAAGACGGACAAGTGACCCCACTCGATGAAGCTTCGCAAGTTGCGCTCCGAGAGAAGCCAAGAATGTATCTGTCAGATGCTGTGAATCTGGTTGTTTCGCGTGCACAAAATCAAACAAACTAAACCACTCATCTGCGTACTTAAATGCCGGACGTTGAAAACGATCCTTCACCGGCAATAAGATCGGGATCTCATTCTCAGAAAAAAACTGTTCCGCAAACTTTGTTTCAAATACCTCCTCGCTACTTCGGCCTCGGTATTGCTTTAAAAAATACTCTTGATTTGGGGTTGAAATCCTGTAATTCAAACAACGATACCGCTCATACACCAACTCAATCTTTGTCACCGTGGCAAAACCGAATAACTCACACAACAGATCTTTTAACGCCTCTCTATCATGGACATCTGAATCATTCATAGGATACCTCGAGCATAGCCGGTTTTGCACAAAAGAACCAGTTATCCTCATATTCAGGTATAATTATCTCCTATGTTCAAAGACCTTGCTGTAACCCAAAGACGTCTCCTTATTTCCTTTTTTCTTTTTGGGCTCGCATCCCCGATGGTCGTCGTCTATGCCAACACATTCCTTTGGCGCCAATCAGAAGATCCGATCATCCTCGCCATTTTCAATATTGGAAGTTACTCCGGAATCGCCATCGGCTTTTTCCTCAATGCCTATCTTCTGAGACTCTTTGAGAGCGGACGACTCTACGCATTAGGGTGTGTGCTTCAGGGGATTGTTCCAATGATCCTTATTGCGTTGGGAACCCAGACGAATACTACTGTACTTCCTCTGGGGATTGCGCTTGGGATCGCTCAAGGATTTTTCTGGGGGAACAGAAATGCCTTAACCTCAAAAATCACGCAAGGTCCACACCGTTATCAATTTGTCAGTCTTGAAACAACGCTTGCCATCACCGCAGGAATTATCTCTCCGCTATTGATCGGGTGGTTTATCGTTTTTGGAGAACGTGTGTCTTCTTACACAATCGAACAGGCTTACCAGATCACGTCTGTCGTGGGATTTATCTTGCTCGTTCTTGCCGGATCGTTCGCCTGGTCCTACACCATGGAACCGTTTGCTCCCAAAAGATTTCTTTTAAGAACTGTGAGCCGACGCTGGAACGAGCAACGCATCCTTGAGTTAATTAACGGGATCGCCAGTGGAGTTGAGACGATTCTCCCTCTCATCATTATTCTCCTTTTTCTTGGGCAAGAAGAAGCTGTGGGAACAATAAAAGCCTTCACCTCTGTGCTCTCAGCTGGAGTCATTTTCAGCCTCGGAAAGTATGTAAAACATAATCATCACGCCCTCCTCTTCAGCTTCTGGATGGCCTTCAACCTTGTTGGAAGTATTCTTTTTGCCGCGTTCTATTCTCCTGAATCTGCCCTGATCTTCTTTCTGCTCTCCGGACTTGTCGGATCTCTTCGTTGGTCCTCATTTGTCAGCGTGATGTACGAAGTGGTTGATGAAGAAATTGGTCAGAATGGAACACATCGATTTCTCTACCTACTTGATCGAGAATTCTTTTTAAACCTTGGCCGTGTGTTGGGACTAGGACTCCTCATTCTTCTCTCCCTCGCGAGCCACGAACTCCTTGTCCGTTATGGACTTCTGATCATTGTGATCATCCAAATCCCAACCGTTTTTCTGCTCCAGCACATGACCAAAAAACTCCATCATCCCTAACACCCCAACACGGGGTGTTTTGACAAACATCCTTACAAAACGTACCCTGACCGCGGTCTAACCAAGGAGAATCCATGTCTCATGTGCTGGAAGAAAGCCTCGCGTCCGTTCTGCTGACGACCTTACGCGACAAGCGCACGCGCTCGCCCCAGTTCCGCAACGCGCTCCACCGCCTGAGCCTGCTCCTGGCCGTGCGGGCCTGCGAGCACATCGCCGTGGAAACCGAAACGGTGCACACGCCGTTGGAGACGGTCGAGGGCACGTACTTCGAACCCCGGATCGCGCTCGTCCCCATCATGCGCGCGGGCGCCGGCATGGTGGATGCCTTCCACACGTTTCTGCCCGAGGCGGACGTGTGGCACATCTCCATGAGCCGGAACCCGGACACCCTCGAACCCGAGTTCCACGGTTCTAAGGTGCCCCGCATGATCGATCCCGGCATCGAACCTCACAACCGCATCTGCTTCGTGCTCGATCCCATGCTCGCCACGGGAGGCAGTGCGTCTCTGGCGATCCAGAAGCTCAAGGACGCAGGCGCGCAGAACATCGTGTTCGTCGGCATCTTCGGAGCTCCCGAGGGAGTCGCTCGACTCGAACAGGACCACCCCGACGTCCCGATCCTCCTCGCCGTCCTCGACCGCCAGCTCAACGCCATCGGCTACATCCTCCCCGGCTGTGGCGACGCCGGCGATCGCCTCAACGGCACCCAGCACCCGAGCTGAGCTCGGTTGGTCCTTGCAGAGGGCGAAGCTGAGCTTCGCCGAACACCAACCGAAATCTTGCTCAGTAACGGCTCAGCTCAGCTGGGTAGCATCTCCTGATCCTCACGGGTCAGTTTTTTCTTTCCTGTCGGACATCAGATGTTTACCTGATTGAATTTTCTCTATCAAAAAAGCACCCTCGATAAACTCAGGGTGCTTCTTACTTACTTATTTTGACTCCCGTTTTCGTAACACAGAATTGAGCTGTGCCTTACGAATGCGGAGACTCTTTGGTGTCACCTCGAGAAGTTCATCATCTGAGAGAAATTCGAGACTGATCTCAAGGGTCATCTCACGAGGAGGTTCTAGAATCTCAGAAGGCCCGTCACCCTTGGAACGCATGTTCGAGAGTTTCTTTGCTTTACATGGATTGACCTCCATGTCTTCTGCGCGAGAATTTTCTCCAAGAATCATTCCCACATAGACCTCGACTCCTGCCCCGACGAAGAGATTTCCTCGTGACTGAAGGTTTCCAAGGGAGTACGCAATCGTCGTTCCGTTCTCCATGGAAATCATCGCCCCATGATTTCCTGCGGCAATCTCACCAGCTTTTTCTCGGTATCCAAGCAAGAGTGTGTTCAAGATCCCCTGTCCCTTTGTATCTGTCAGAAATTCATTTCGGTACCCAATAAGTCCACGTGTAGGGATTTCGAATTCGAGAAATGCGGTGGCATTTTCAACCAACATATCTTTCATTTCTCCACGACGCTTCCCCATCTTTTCAATGACAATTCCCGCAAAATTCTCTGGACACTCAATGGACACCGCCTCAAATGGTTCCATGGTCTTTCCGTTTTCCTCTCGGAAAATAACTTGTGGGCGAGAAACTTGGAGTTCATATCCTTCCCGTCGCATCTTCTCGATCAAAATAGCTAAGTGAAGTTCTCCACGTCCGGAAACAATAAACTGACTGTCTCCCTCTCCTTTTTCGATCTTGAGGGCAACGTCATTCAGGAGCTCTTTATCAAGACGCTCTTTCAAGTGACGTGCGGTTGAATACTCCCCTTCGTTTCCTGCAAACGGTGAGGTGTTCGCTCCGAACGTCATCTTCACGGTTGGCTCCTCAATGTGGAGAACCGGCAGGGCCTTTCCTTCAATTGGATCGACAAGAGACTCTCCGATTTGAGCATCTTCAATTCCCGCAAGCACGACAATCTCCCCTGCTTCTGCTTGCGCGACATCCGTGCGACCAAGACCATCATAAATCTGCAAAGCGGAAATACGTGCCATCTTCTCGTTTCCATCACGATCAATATGCTTTATCTGTGCACCTTGCTTCACGATCCCATTCACGACGCGACCAACGGCAATACGTCCTTTGTAATTGTCGTAAAAAATGTTCACCACAGGGATCTGCAACGGCAACGTCTTATCTCCACTTGGCCCTGAAATATGATCAACAATGGCATCCAAAATAGGTGTGATGTCTTTCATGCTCTCAATTTCTGGTTCAAGACTGGCAATCCCATTAATCGCTGACGCATACACCACAGGGAAGTGAGCTTGCTCATCTGTCGCTCCAAGATCAATGAAGAGATCAAAGGTCTTGTCCAAAACCCATGATGGACGTGCGTCTTTCTTATCAACCTTGTTGATCACGACAATGACACGATGTCCGGCTTCAAGCGCCTTCTTCAACACAAACTTTGTCTGAGGCATCGGTCCTTCTTTTGCGTCCACGAGCAACAAACACCCATCAACAAGATTCATGATGCGTTCAACTTCTCCTCCAAAGTCCGCGTGACCTGGGGTGTCTACAATATTTACCTTTTTCTCTCGCCACACGATGGCTGCGTTCTTAGAAAAAATCGTAATTCCACGCTCACGTTCAAGTTCATTTGAGTCCATGATCGTGGTGCCTTGGGCGTCGGCATCGCGAAAGGTATGAGATTGCTTCAAAAGCGCGTCGACCAGGGTTGTTTTTCCATGGTCAACGTGAGCAATGATCGCAACGTTTCGAATGTCTTCTCGGATAGTTTGTGTCATAACGGCGGAAGAATACGTGAAAAACAGGTTTTGGTCAATGGCAAAACCCACATAGTAGGCTTTTCCTGTATAATCAAAAAAGAGATGATCAAATAACAACTTTTTATGTCCCAAAAACAAGAACAAATTTATCTAGGTATTATTGGGCTCCTCATCCTGATTATCTCTATTTTAGGAGGATGGTATCTCACACGCTCAAACATCTCCCTCCTCCCTAGTTCAGATCCTGTCGCGCAGAATCTCCCCCGTGAGGAGACAACCTTGCCCTCTGTAGAATCTTTTTCTGTTCCAGAGGGACCATCTATTAGAGATACCCCTCTCGTGAATGCGCCGAATTATATTTATCTCTTCACCCACACGGAAGATCCTTTTAATCATGAACTCTCAGAAGACCGTTGGTGGCGCGTGGGAAGCATGCTTGAATCCATTGCCTCAACTTTTCCATCTAGCAATATATCTTGGACAATTGAATTCATGGGATCAGATGCAAAAACGATTTCAGACCGTAATCCTGAAACAGGAACGGTGGATTATCTTCTGAGCTTGAAAGAACAAGGTCTTGTCGAGTTTGGCTACCACGCCCATCACGACCCAACCTACATGAATAGACCACAGAACAGTCTTTCAACAAGCCCATCCTACGAGGAAACCTATGAAGCGCTCTGGAGTTGGATTACTTGCGAGAAGGATCCTCTCTACGGAGGGTGTGTCGCAGAACGAGGAGGAGGACTTGAAGCCGTACTCAGCGCGTTTGGAGAAGTAGAAATTGTCACGGGTCTAGGAATCGGAACAGGTGTTCAATACGAACGCTCTGCCGGAAGCCAAGCCGTCCGAGAACTTCTTCCAAATCGATGGCTCGGCTTTGGGATCCCAGACCATGGAGCCGTCGCAAGTAACAAAGAAATAACAACAGCAAAATTAAGTCTCATGGAACTTCTCACACCAACACACGAGACAAGTTCCTCAACCTTTTGGATGGATAATGCCATCCGCATCAATGACGATGCTCCCCTTGAAAACTTGAACATCAATAAACTTACCGAGGGAGCTCGGCTTGTAGAAGCGAGTCTTTCTTCTCTTGATGGAACAAGACCTCACGTCTTGAATGCAGGGATTGCCGATAAATTTCTGTACTCAGTCGATAAGACCAGTCCTACCGTATGGGGATACGCTCACCCTGAATCCCCCGAACTTCCATCCATCTCTATCAAGCCAACGAAGGACATTGAAAAAGGCTATAAACTCACACAAGAAGCTCTCGAGTATCTCGCCCAACTTGTCTCGAATGACTCCACAAAGTCGTTTGTGGACTCCCAAGACGTCGTCGATCTTTTTACCTCAGAGGATTATTGGAATGTCACAGAAGAGGAGCTCAAACAGATGGCCCTTTGGATTCTTAACGAGTGGGGTAACACTCCTCCAAACTTGGTCTATGATGGAGAGGACTTCTATTCCCTCTCAGATGCCTTTGCTCTTTTACATGAAGGACTTCAGGGTTCCTACCCTGCCGAAGGGATTGTATCGATGGTCTATGGACCATGGTCTCTGAAAAAAAATAGTTCATCTGAGATAGAAATCTCGACAGAGGATTTCTCTACGCTTCTACGTGGAAATCTCTATACGGACAACCAGATTCAAGAGACTTATAAGGTCGGAAATCAAACCCTCACATCAACACAGGTCCTTTATGCCATGAGCTACCTCTTCGTGCTCGGACAAGAAGGTGTGTCAATGGATCGGATCACCATTCCTCAAACACAATCTGCTCCACTCACCTATGGAATTCTTGAAGATCTTGGATGCACAGATTGTCTGGATACAGCCTGGTCACTTAAACCCGCACGTTTTCAAGATTAATCAGACGACGTTCTCTCACACAAAAAACCACCCACCGTCATGGGGGTGGTTTTTTGATTTATATGAGTTTTTATTGACAAACAGGTGATCCTTCACTATGCTCATCTCTCCCTTCAGAGGGATGTGCCAGCCACCCACGGAGCCAACCATGGAAGAAGGTATTGAGAACGGCTCTGAGCGTGATGCTCAGATCAAGACTCTGGCGCAGAATGACCCAAACCAGGCTCACGAACTTCTGGTGATCAGCTACCGCCAGAAGCTCGTGTTCCACGCGTATGGGATCGTGAAGAGCCTGCAGGACGCGGAAGAGATCGTCAGTGAGACGTTCATCCGCGCCATGCGACAGAGGAACCTCTTCGATCCCGACTTCCGCATCGGGGCTTGGCTCTACAGAGTCACGAGCAACCGATCCATCAACTTCCTCCGCGATCATCATCGTCACGCGGAACTCGTAAACAAGCGGTACAACGAACTCGTTCCAGACGAAGCTGAGAGCCTGGAGGATCTCCTTCTCGAGGAGCAGAGAAGACTCTGGATGGAAGCACGTCTCGAGTGCCTTTCGCCGGTTCACCGAGAGATTCTCCTCCTGCGTTACTGGCGGGACTTCAGCTACGTAGATATCGCAGAAGCCCTGAACGTTCCAATCGGAACCGTCATGTCGCGCCTCTCCCGCGCGCACGGGAAGCTCCGAGACAACCTCACAGAAGACCCAGAGACACCGGCCTACGTCTAGGCAACCTCCTACGCTCGCGTCGCCCCAACTCCTCTCGTGGGCGACTTTTATTTTGAGTCGAGCGCTGATACCATGAGGTCATCATGAACCAAGAAGAAAAGGATACCTTGTATATTCGAGCAAAGAAGCATGTCGAACACACATGTTTTTCTATTCGTCATTCCGTATCAGAAATCCGCAAGTCGATCGCAAAGAAACAGGATGAATACAAAACATTAGATCCCGGTGAGAAATTCATCTTCTCAAAACTCCTCCAGCACGAAGAGACACGTGCTTATGAGTTAGATCACCTCAAACGTTCTCCTTTTTTTGTAAAATGCGAAATCACTATTGATGGGGAGCAGAAGAACTGGTATTTTGGCAAGTTTGGTCACAAAGAGTCTGATATTTTCTCTTGGGTAACTCCGGCGGCTGCCATCCGATTTGAAACACCCGGTCATTTTTCTTACGTTCCGAAAGACAAGAAGATTATTCAAGGCCAATTGCACGCGAAAGATCAATACATGATCGTCGACGGGAAGATTCTCTTCTTCACGACGGAGTCCGAAGAGCATCCACGCGAGCTTATTTACCAAGAACATTTTTCCGCTCGAAAAACAGGTTTTGTCCTGCCAGAGATCGTGGCTCAAATGGAGCGTGCACAGGACCAAGTGATTCGCGCCAGTCACGAAGGGCCATTTGTGATATCGGGGCCTGCAGGCTCAGGAAAAACAACCTTGGCCCTCCACCGTATTGCCTATCTTGTTCAATCGCCTGAAACGACCGAACGCTTCCCCCCTGATTCGATCATTGTGTTCGTTCAAGACGAAGGGACAAAAGATTACTTCTCACATATCCTTCCGGAACTTGGGATCGAACACGTGACCATTACCACGTTTGCCCAATGGGCCATGAAGATTCTGAATAGACAAGACGTTGTGTTCGCGGAGAGAATCGGCGAAACAGAAGAAGAGCGAGATCATTATGAGTTAGTGAAATTGAAAGTGTTGCAGTCACTCTCAAGCACTCCCTTAAAATCAGAGAAAGACATGTTTAAAACCCTTGAGCATGCCTACACATCATCCTTTTCTCCTGCACAGCAAACCCTTTTCAAACAGCAAGTTCGTGAACGAATTCTGGACCGCTTTGATCTGACGATCTTATTGAGTCTCATGCATACCACGTCAGGAGCACTCAGCATGATGAAGGAATATTATCTTGAACTCAAAAATGGAGCCTTGAAAAAGAAGATCGGGGCACTCCCCATCGGATACTCCCTTGTCGTGGTAGATGAGTTTCAAAACTACCTGCCAGAACAAATTCAGCTCATGAAAACCTGTAAGCACGATCAGCTTCCCTCCATGGTGTTTGTCGGGGATATCGCTCAGCAGATACAGCTCGGAACACTTAAGAGTTGGTCAGAAATTGGGGAACAGATTGCGGACGAACGACTCGTGACGCTCAAAAAAGTCTATCGGAATACAAAAGAGATCCTCTCGTTTGTGAAGTCGCTCGGCTATCCCGTTCACATTCCATCACAAGTGAAGAGCGGAAAGCCTGTCCATGAAGTTCACACGCAAGATGCGCAAGAAGAAATTGCCTATATCCATCAACTGGCAGAAACGCTTGAAGATGGCCAAACGATCGGCGTTCTGTCGCGACATCGGGCGTACTTGGAACCGTTTGTCTCTGCTTTTAAAGACAATAACTCCATACGCGTTTTTGACATCAAGGAAGCACAAGGTGTCGAGTTCGATATCGTCTGTCTTGTTGGTGTCCAAAAAGATACCTTTACTGCCCCAGAGGACCACCCCGAGAAACAACGCATTCTCAAAAACCTCCTCTACATCGCCCTCACACGAGCCATGTCCGAGTTGCATATTCTTGGTAAGGAAAAACTAAAGAAACTCCGCTAAACAAAAGACACGATCATGATGATCGTGTCTTTTGTTGGTGACCCCAGGGGGAGTCGAACCCCCCTTTCCAGGATGAAAACCTGGCGTCCTAACCGATAGACGATGGGGCCGAATATTTGTCCTTGAGTTCCTTACGAATTCGGCCTGATTTTTTGATAAGGATCTCTCGTTGTCTTGCTTCTCGCAAAGTTGAAAAGGTCTCCGTATGGACAAGTCTATACGGGATGTATGGCTTAGTCGAGCGAACCTTTCCTGCATTATGATAATTCAAGCGAAGTGATACATCTTGAGTGCAACCAATGTACCACCTCCCAACAAGTTCACTTTCTATGACGTAGACGTGGTACATAGGCGTCTCCGGCCTAAAGGCCGGACCAGGCCTTTAGGCCTGGCTAACCGATAGACGATGGGGCCTGATACATGAGGGGAATCTCATCAATAGGCGGCGGTATCATAGAAAAAAAATCTTCGATCGTCAATAGAGCCAAAATAAATACCACACCAAGCAATGATGTGGTCAGGACGAGTGATGCGAGTCTTTCTGCCTCACAGGAAAAACGAGGATGGCAAGAACACACAGCGATACCCCCAAAAAGAGAGGCCATTGGAGGTCTTGGGTGGTGAGCCAACCCGCAAGCAGAAGAACCGGAATATCCAGAACGCTTTTGATGACGTTCAGGTTCGAAAGTGTGGTCGCTCGGCTTCTGTGAAGCACATGCCGATTGATGAGATGCGCGAAGATAGGTTCCCGAGCACTCCCAATACCAATCGCAAGAACCAACACCGTGAACAGGACCCAGACGTTCTCGCTCAGACCCGCCACGAACAGACACAGGGCCGTGACAACAGCCGTGAGAAAGAGCAGGTTCTGGGCTCCCCATCGAGCTTCGAGGCGTCCCAAATACCATCCTCCGAAGAAGATAAGGATATGGGTAAACAAGTCGAACACCCCAAGCCAAACCACTGCTAATCCCTTCCCCTCAAGAAGTGGCTGGTTGATGCGCCACGCAACGAAGATCGCCACGAACACGATCAGTCGGTTCAATGCGACTCGCAGGAGCCACGGTTCACGACGAATCGTATTGAGACTCTCTCGAAAAATCCCGACCTCGCTCGCAAGCACCTCTTTCTTGTGACGAGGCTCTCGAAGCTGGAGAAGACAGGCGACCGCTATGGCGAGCGCGAGCGCGTTTACTCCAATGAGAAGTTTGAACTGCCACTCGAGAATGTCTTGCGCGATCCACGCCCCGACAAGAGGAATGAACATCTTGAAGATCGAACGCGCGGAGAACAGACGACCGTTCTTCTGGGTCATCTGATCTTCTTGACCGAGTTCCACGAGACTCTCGTAGAGCATTGCCTCCTCTGTGCCGGAGAAAAACGAGAACGCAGAACTCATGATGATGAAGACCGGAACGAACTGCCAGAAGCCGAACGCAAACCAATCTCCCACGTGCATGAGTCCGAGCAAACCCGCCCCGAGAAGAAGCGTCCTCTTTCGTCCAATCCGATCAGCGAGATATCCTGAAGGCACCTCTGTGATGAGCGCCGTGAGCGACCAGATGATCGAAAGCCAAAAGACCTGCTCCATCGTGACGCCACGATGGAGATAGAACAAGACGATCACTGCTGTCATCGCCTTGATTTCAATGAACGCCCGCGCCCAAAAGAGCAGGCGAGGATTTCGAGCAATCTGGCTCTGATGGGACATATCATCCTCCGGAATGGGAGAATAACACACCCCTCAACCAAAGCAAACGCTCATAACATAGATTGACACATGAGGAAAAGAGGAGTAGACTCGATCTCTCCGGAATCACTCTGGACACAGGAGTCCCCATGCGACGAACACTCCTCGATCTCTACCTCGCGGTCGTGCAGAACGCCCACCGCACCCACCCCAACCCTCTCCCCCACACCACACTTCGTCACCTCCTGAATGAACTCCGGGAGCTCGGCGTCCCGCTCGACAACGACGCGGTGTGCCTCGTCTTCGCCAAGCACATCTTCGGCGGAACCATCGCCGAGCTGGCCCCTGGGTGCTGGCTCAACTACGTCCCCAACGGTGAGGGGGTCCGCTACGAGGACCTCTGCGGGGCGGGAGCTCGATCGGGTCGTCCGATCGGCATGGCAACCAACCGCTGGGAACCGGAAGCCTTCCTCCTGCGCGACGAGACCGGCTCCCTGGAGTCGCGCGCACACAGTCTGCAAACCAGGTTCCGCGACCTCCTCGAGTCCAAGCTCGCCTCCTAGAACGCCACGCCCGCGTTCTTTTTCTTTCTCTATCTACATCTATAACTTCTTGGCAAATTTAATAACCACGGCGAGATAGGAACCATCTTCTAATTGAATGACAGCTGGGTCAGCTCCAATAAGGTTCACACGTTGCTCTTGAGTCCAGATAAACCCATCTTCTGAGTCAGCCCAAGCAATCTCCCCTTTTGTGAATCCATAAAAACGCATTCCTGTAGAAGAAGTTGTAACATTTCCCAACCAAATCAAACTCTCCCCCTCTGTAATATCCTCTTCAACGGTAAAGTCGATTCCATTTTCTGACACCCCATGATTCATCACTCCATCCTCACTATGTGCAGGTGAGAAGATATGAAACCGTTCATCAAAATAGATCACTGTACTATCTCGCGTAAGATCTTCATCTGTATCTTCAAACCGAATTCCTGGCTCGTAAACGTAGGTCAACCCGTCATCCGAAATAGCCGATGAAATGTAGGTGTCTGTCGAACCAGAGAACTTCTTAGGATTCACAGTAAAGTACATGCACACCCGCCCATCTGGAAGTGTTACAAGTGCTGGATCAAACGGTACCGCCCAATCCTCTGGATATCCAACAAGCTTCATGGGTTCTGGATCCGTCCATGTATTCCCTGCATCCTCTGAGATCATAAGAGCGGGAAAATCAAACCATTCTGAATCCGGAAACCATTGAAAGACGAGAATGAGACGTCCATCTTGCACCTGAGTCATCGACGGAACTCCTGCTTTCTCAACCAAAAGAGTTTGGGGTGAGAAATCTATCCCATCTTCAGAAGTCGCGATCTCTAGACTATTTCGCCATGGACCATTCTGATTAAAGTCTACCTCTTCTTTAACGGGAGTATAGTAAGCGACTTCAGAAACTTCGATCTCTTCTTCCACAACCTCAATGGCACCCACAGACTCAGAAGGCTCATCACTAAATTGAGTAAAAAAATACACCCCTACCATGAGAAAGATGAGTATCATGATGAACCCAACGAAGAAGTTAAAAAAACGTTTCATAAAAGCCGAGCTAATAATAATCTCTATTTTAGTATAACACCCTAGGCTTCTTTGTTCTTCAGCCGAAACCAGGTAAACTGAACGTACTATGCCTACACAACCACAACACATGACCATTGAGAAATGGTTTTTTCTCCTCGTCATGGGAGTCGTTCTCTATCTTTTTTGGCAGATTATACAACCGTTCATTCTCGTTATTATTGTGGCAGGAGTCGTCACGGTCATTTTGTCGCCCATTGATCGACGCCTCAAAAAGCTCCTTAAACGTCCTCGTCTGAGCGCGGCCCTTCTCTCGATTGCCACATTCTTTCTGGTGTTCATTCCGTTGTTGATCATTCTGTTTCTTATGGTCACTCAGGCGTCTGAGCTTGTTCGAACCGCCACAAATGACACGTCCTGGCTGGATCAGCTTAATCCTGCCACCTCCCCACTCATTCAGGCACTCCCTGAAGTTATCCAACAAGAAATCGTCACCATTGATGTTGGGGCGATTGGAAAGTCAGTGGCTTCTTGGGCGTTCGACAACATTGGAAACATTTTCTCCAGCTCAACAAAACTCATCCTCAATACCTTCATCTTTTTCTTGTGTCTCTATTATCTTCTTGTGAATCGAGAAAATCTCTACACAGAAGCACTGGCGATCTCACCATTAGACGACAAAACCGATGAGAAACTCCTAAAGCGCATCGTTAACACGATCCGTGGAGTCGTATTCGGCGTCCTTCTTGTTGCGCTCATTCAAGGAATCATTGCGGGAATCGGCATGACGATCTTCGGAGTCCCTGGGTCACTCCTTTGGGGTGCCCTCACGGCCATTGCGGGACTTGTTCCTCTTCTTGGAACGGCGGTCGTCCTTATCCCAGCGGTTCTCTATCTCTTTTTCACCGGCTCAACCGCAAGCGCTCTAGGCTTACTCATCTGGTCGCTTGTATTCGTTAGCACCATCGATAACCTTATTGGTCCTCACCTCATCGGAGGAAAAGCCCACCTCAATTCGTTCCTCGTGCTTATTAGTGTCTTGGGAGGATTGACGGCTTTTGGCTCTGTTGGAGCTATTGCAGGACCAAGCATTCTCGCGGGGCTTCTTGGACTCATCGAACTCTACAAATCAGGGATTCTCACAACAGGAAGAATTCAAAGAAAAACATAAATGCCAGAGACAGGCCCAGGAATCGTTCCTGGGCTTTTTTGTTTCAAAAGTAAGCCCCATCTAAAAGAAAACCGGACCTCATTGAGATCCGGGCGTTGAGTCAGAGCGACTCAGGTTGTTCAGTGGGGCGACGTGGTCGACCCGCTGAAGTAGTAGCCGTAGCCGGTGTTGCCGACCACGTCGCAGCCGTCCGAGTTCCCGGAGCTGGCGCAGAAGCCGTCGGCGTAGGTGTTGCACACCTCCTCGACCGGGCGAACCCAGTCGGAGCAGTCGGAGGTATCGACCGAGGTCGAACCGTCCGACCCCAGGCTGGAGATGAACCAGCCGTAGCTGTATCCACTTCCGCTGGGGGTGATGCACCACGCGTCGACGGAGACGCCGTCGATGGTGATGGTGCTGACGCTCACACCGGTGGAGGTGGACAGACTGGTGAGACTGCCCAAGTCCTGGACGTAGACCGTCGACCCGGACCAGTCGGGCTCGTACAGGTTCTCGGTCACGGCGCACAGGTCCGTGCCGTTCACCTCGTAGGGGTCTGCACCGTTCTCGATGCCGTCCCCGTCGTTGTCCATGCAGGCCCAATCGGCGGAGTCGGCGTTGCCGTCGCAGTCGTTGTCCAGACCGTCCGAGCAGTAGTCCACCTCGGTGAGGTAGTCGGTGCTCGTGGGGTCCAGGACGAAGTCGAACTCGACGGGTCCTCCGGGGTAGGCGTCTGCGCTGGTGTCGTCGCAGTCGGTGTTGTCCTCGACGTAGCCCGAGGGCTCGTCGCAGTCGTCGAGGCTGTCAGCGGGGTTGCCGTAGCCATCGAGGTCGTCGTCCGCGTACCAGGTGGTGGCGTCGGTCGCCTCCTCGTCGATGCTTCCGTCGCAGTCGTCGTCGATGCCGTTGCAGGTCTCGGAGGAGCCGGGGCCCACACTCGCATCGTCGTCGTCGCAGTCACCGCTCGCGCTCACGTAGCCCGTGGGGGCGGAGCAGGCGTCCGCGGAGACGGAGGCATCGCCGTAGCCGTCGGCGTCGGCGTCGTCGTACCACGTGGTGGCGTCCACCGCGGAGGACTCGTTGATCGAGCCGTCGCAGTCGTCGTCGTAGGTGGTCGAGCAGTACTCGTATGCGCCGGGGTTCACCCCCGAACGCGTGTCGTCGCAGTCGGTGTCGTCGAGCACGTAGCCCGAGGGCGCCGAGCAGGACTCCACCGAGGTGGTCGCCTCGCCGTACCCGTCGCCGTCCGCATCGCGGTAGTAGTCCGTCGCGTCCGTGGCACCATCGTCCACCGTACCGTTGCAGTCGTCGTCGACGCTGTTGCAGGTCTCGGTGGCGCTGGGGTTCACGTCCGGGTTGGTGTCGTCGCAGTCGGTGTCGTCGAGCACTCGGCCCGAAGGCTCCGTGCAGGACGAATAGTAGTCGGCGCTGTTGCCGAATCCGTCACCATCCGCGTCGGCGTACCAGTTGCTCCCCATGGTGTCGTTGGAGGGGTCGCAGTCATTGTCGATGCCGTCGTCGCAGACCTCGGCTTCGCCGGGGTTCACGTCGATGTCGGCATCGTCGCAGTCGGTCTGACTGGCGACGTAGCCCGTGGGGGCCTCGCAGGCATCCTGGGTGATGGCCGTGCCACCGAACCCGTCACCGTCCATGTCGGCGTACCAGGTGGTGTAGGTGCTCGGGTCGACGTTGCCCGATGCCGAGCCGACGTCGTCGTCATCGACGCGACCGTCACAGTCGTTGTCGATGCCACCATCGCAGATCTCGATGGCCCCGGGGCTGATGTTCGGGTTGGTGTCGTCGCAGTCGGTGTCCTGAGAGACGTAGCCCATCGGCTGGACGCACGCGTCCATGCTGTTGTACTCGTCTCCGAAGCCGTCGGCGTCCTCGTCGGCGTACCAGGTCTGGATGAGACCCTCGTCGATCTCGCCGTCGCAGTTGTCGTCGGTCCCGTTGCAGGTCTCGGTGGCGCTGGGGTTCACGTCCGGATCGAAGTCGTCGCAGTCTCCGAGGTCGGCGACGTACCCATCGGGTTCACCGCACGCCTCCACGAAGTCCTCTTCCGTTCCGAACCCGTCACCGTCTTGATCGGCGTACCAGGTCTTCATGACCCCTTCGTCGATCTCGCCGTTGCAGTTGTTGTCGATGCCGTCGCAGGTCTCGCTGGCGTCGGGACGCACGCTGGCGTCAGAGTCGTCACAGTCATCACCAGCCGACCACCCGTCGCCGTCGGCGTCGGTGTAGTCCCAGCCAGTGTCACCCTTGTCATCGAAGACGATCTTCCCGGGCTCGCACCCGGTGAGGATCATCAGGATGGCCAACAGCCCCCACAACCGGTGGAGACCAGCCTTGAGTTCACGATACATTCGAACCTCACATCAGCGAATTGCGTCCTTTCTACACCACTAAAGAGAAGTTGGTGCATAGCGCATGTTAGAGGCAGTGAGCGAACACCATGTCCGCACATGCTAACCCCTGCCAAACCTCCATTTGGCAGGAACTACCATCCCTCTAAAAGACGAAACACCCAGTAGAATTGATCTTTCTGAGTGTTATTCAAGTTTTGAACCTATCAAATTATTGAAGAACTGTCAAGCCTTCTGGTTCATCATTCTCTCAACCGTTTCAACCATCACTTGTGTTTGTGGATCAATTTCCACGTTCACAAAATGTCCTATCCCTTTTGTGCCGAAGCGCGTCACACGAAGGGTCTCTGGGATAAACCATACCTGAAATGTGCCTTTGTCTTTATCCGCGTCAACCACGGTAAGACTGGCTCCATCGAGTCCAATGAATCCTTTTGAAAAAATAAACTTCATCCATTCAGGACTAACCTTAAACGTGACAGCTTTGTTGTTCTCCTGATCTGTCACTTCGATTATCTCTGCCATCGTTGAGACATGCCCACTCATGGGATGTCCCCCGATCTCGTCTCCCATCTTTGCACTCCGTTCGATGTTCACGAAGTCCCCTTGCTTCAGAGATCCAATCGTCGTTTTTACAAGTGTCTCTTGCATCGCGTCAAAACTGACAAGATTGTTCTCAATGAGAGTCACGGTAAAACAAGCCCCATCAATAGAAACACTTGCTCCGATCTGTAAACCTCCCAGAAGTCGATCTGGAAGCTCCACACGAAACGACGTAAGTCCTGGCTTTTCTTCGAGTTCAATAACCGGACAAAGCGCTTGGATAATTCCTGTATACATATATAAACAGCTTGCCCCAAATTGGATGACCCAGCAAGCTCTGTTATAATCTTCGTATATGACATCAGAACGACGCGGGGGTGGACCCCCACCAGAAGTTACACAAGAACGACGACCAAAAGCGGTTGAATTTGATTGGAAGAATGGGGAAATCCCTCGTTCTGAAGTTGAAATTAAAGCCACTCGTGGAGGAGGACCTGGTGGACAAGCCATCAACACCACGTCAAATAACATGGAGGTGCGATGGAAGATCGGAGCTTCCCGATCTCTTTCAGAGGAACAAAAGATACTCTTGCGTGCATCGGCAAAGAGTCGCATCACCAAAGCAGATGAACTCATCTTTACCTGCCAAAGTGAACGCTCACAAAAACAGAACACAGAGGAAGCTCTCGAGAGACTCAATGCATTCATCCGAGAAGCCCTCACACCAGAAGCGGAACGTGTTGCCACCACAAAATCGAAAGGACGAAAGGAAAAGGAAAAACGATTAAAGCAAGGAGATAAAAAGAGGAGAATCGCGCGTGGTCGCGTAAAAAATTGGGAATGACACCAACCCGCTCATTGAGCGGGTTTTCTCATACGATTAAATCAGCTAAACTATAGGGATATGACCTCCTTTCTTCTCGTTGCTCTCATCTTCTTTGTTCTCTGGCTTGCATTCTTTTTGTTCTCAAACGAGACACGCAGAGAACAACTCATCATGAGTGTTGTGGGACTTGTTCTTTCCCCTGGAATCCTCATCATCTCCGCCAACGATTTTCGCAACATCATTTCCGACCAAACAACAAGTCGTATAGGAATCGAAGATTTCCTTTTTGTCTTCTCATTCTTTGGGGTCTCGGCCGTTATTTACCAAGTCCTCGTCGGAAAGCATGCACACAAAATTCGTGGAAGTCGTTATCAAATCAAGCATCTTGGTCACTGGATTGGTCATTTAGCCCTCGTTCTTGGACTCTGGGCGTTTGCCTCCCTCTTGCTCATTCATGTCTTCGCGCTTTCGAATATTCAAGGCCTTATCGTTGGAGGCCTCTTAATCGGCATGTACATCATTGCAGATCGCCACGACCTCACCATGAACGCGCTTCTCTCGGGGCTCTTCATGGTAGGCCTTGTCTTCATCGTTGAACAGATCTTTTTCGTACGACTCTTTCCCATGGATGCCTCGAGCTTCTGGCAATTTGATGCGCTCTCCTCATTCGTCATAGGCGGTATCCCTCTTGAAGAACTTATGTGGGCGGCCGTTGCGGGGTTCACGATTGGCCCTCTGTACGAATGGTTGCGTCAATACAAACTCTCCTAATGCGTAAAAAGATTCTGAGCCTTGTTCTCAGGATCTTTTTCTAGGCGTTCCCTCTGATTTTAGGTATACTAATGGCGTTATGTCTGAGCTTAATCACGCTATCCCAGTTTCCGATTGGCTCTCCACACAGGAGGGGAAACTTTCGGTTGACGTGATTGAAACACGCGAAGAAATTTTAGTACGTTCAGCCATTGCAGGCGTCCGAACACAAGACCTTGATATCACCCTGTCAGATGACACGCTTACCATCCGTGGATCTCGCGATCATGCACATGAAGAGCGTCGAACCGATCAAATCCACGTCCAAGAATGTCATTGGGGAACCTTTTCTCGAACGATTATTCTTCCAACACATGTAGATCCTGATAGAGTCGATGCAACATTAACGCGGGGGATCTTGACGATTCGTATGAAAAAAGTTGAGATGGATAAAAGAATTCCAGTCCTTGAACTGGATGACCTTTAAATCGCCCCGACGTTATGGACCACAACCTACTCAATGGAAAGACCCCCCTCTCGAATCCCGTCTCGAGGGGTTTTTGGAAGGTGGGATTGCTCATCCTGGCTTCAGTTCTTGTTTTCGTCCTCATTCTCGGAGGGGGTGCCTTTGCTTGGGCACAGCAATATCAGAACCGAATCCCTCCACGCACGATGATCGATGGGATGGATGTCAGCGGACTTGACCCTGGAGCGGTTCAAATGAATCTTCAAAACCGCATCGATGACATCCTCACAAATGGGATTGAAGTTCAGGTCGATGAGGTCATAAAAACGCTTAGTCTCATCACGATCACAGACTCAGATCTCTTCGAGAATGTAGACTTTCAGCTAGAAGAAACGATTTCCTCCCTCATGGAAAAACATAGCGACAACCCTTTTGCGGATACCTACGCCATGGTGACGTCCGTATTCCGTCCCGTATCCACCACTATTCCTGTCACCATTCAAGAAGATCGTGTGCGATCAAGCGTCTTATCTCTCTTTCCTGATTCGGAAGTCCTTTCTCAACGTGCAACATTTGACCTCTCATGGAACACAGAAAAGGACATGTGGTCTATTGGGATCGTGGATGGAACATCCGGAAAAGAATTCCAATGGGACGCATTCTTTACCACCCTTGAAGACCAACTCATCGCATTGGACACCCAGACAATCACTCTGGCATTAATCGATCAGACACCTAAAGATTTTTCTCAAGACGAGGAACATGAGCTTGTAAGCAAAGCCGCAACCGCCCTCCAAAGCGCCCCCTATCTCATCACCTATGAAGATCTTTCATGGGAACTCACGGGCGATGATCTCATCACACTTCTTGCCCCAGGCGAAGACGGGCGACTGACGCTTCTTGATGAACCTCTTGCACTTTGGATCGCTTCAATCGCAGATGAGGTAAACCAATCCGCACAAAACGCACGTCTAACGATTGAAGACGGCCGTGTGACAGACTTTGTGGAAAGTCTTGAAGGAAGAATGCTCAATGAAGAACAGTTGCGAGAAGATCTTATTTCTCTCATCTCTTCCATCCAAGAAGCCCCGATCCCGAGCATCGAATTAGTGGTTGAGGTTTCCGAACCAACGATTACCACAGGAGACGTTAATGATCTTGGGATCGACGAAATTCTCGGAACTGGAACCTCAAGCTATCGAGGAAGTCCTGCGAATCGTCGAGCCAATATTCAAAATGGCGTCGATCTTCTCAACGGCCGACTGATCGCTCCCGGCGAAACATTCTCTCTCATTCAAGCCCTCTCTCCATTTACCTATGACAATGGATATCTCCCTGAATTAGTCATTAAGGGAGACAAAATCGAAGCAGAACTTGGCGGAGGTCTTTGTCAGATTGGGACCACCACCTTTCGAGCGGTCATGAACTCTGCTCTTGAAGTCACCGAGCGACGCAATCATTCACTTGTCGTGTCCTACTACAATGACCCAGCAAACGGAAATCCTGGAACAGACGCAACCATTTACGAACCAGCACCAAACTTTAAGTTTACAAACGACACAGATCATTACGTTCTGTTCCAAGCAGAAAATCTCACAGAAACACAGGAGCTTCGCTTTACCATGTGGGGAACAAGTGATGGAAGACACGCTTCTTACTCCCCACCAATCGTCTCACGATGGATTCCTGTTGGGGAAACGCAGTACATTGAAACAACGGACCTAGAACCAGGTGTCGAGCAATGCCAAGGATCTCACACCGGCGCAGATGCCTCCTTTACCTATACGGTTGTACGTCCTGACGGGGAAATAGAAGAAACGCTATTTGAATCTCACTACCGACCGCTTCCTCGGATCTGCCTGATTGGTGTCGAAGAAACGGTTGAAGAAGAGGAAGTTGTAGAGGAAGATCTCACAGAAGAACCAACCGACGAATCAGTAGAAGAAGTTGTAGAATCAAGTGAAACGATTGAATAGTTTCCTTATCCACAGAAATCTCCTTGCGCACTTAGGCCTGACAATCGTAAGATCTATGTGTTCAGAAAAATAAAAACGACTCGCGCATGGCGAATCGTTTTCATTCATTCCAGAGAATAACCTGCAGGCAAGAAATTTCATGCGAGGATGGATCGAGTCCGAAAACCTGATGTATCCACGTTATGAAATCCCATGCTTGTCGTGCCTGCAGATCACTCCGTGCAATGCCGTGTGTTACCAGAGAAAAGAATAGAACTCAGGATAACGCCTAAGTCTACTTGTAATCTGGAAAGTTGTCAAGTGTCTTAACATCAATAATATTACCGCATTCTTGTGATACTGGCAATGGTTTAGCCTTCAATACAAAAAACGGGCAAAAAAGCCCGTTTTTTTAATATTCTTATAAATCGTTCCACGGTCTATCCACGATATGTCCCCTTTCTATTTAATCACTTTATCAACTAACCCATACTTTACGGACTCTACCGCACTCAAGAAATAGTCTCTTTCCGTATCCTGTTCCAAAAGCGTTTTCTTTTTTCCTGTGTGTTTTGCGAGAATCGTATTGAGTTGGTCCTTCATTTTAAGGATCCGCTCCGCATGAATTTTGATATCTGTTGCTTGTCCTTGAACACCTCCAAGGACCTGATGAATCATCACTTCAGAATTTGGGAGGATAAAACGTTTTCCTTTCGCCCCTGAAGCAAGCAAGACAGCTCCCATAGAAGCAGCCATTCCTACACAGATGGTTGAAACATCTGGCTTCACATATTGCATGGCATCATAAATCGCGAGACCTGCGGTCACAGAACCCCCAGGTGAATTCACATACAGCTTAATATCCTTTGTCTTATCCTGACTTTCAAGAAAGAGCATCTGCGCGATAATCAGGTTCGCCACATTGTCATCAATGGCCGTCCCAAGAAAAATAATACGATCCTTTAAGAGACGAGAGTAAATATCATACGCTCTCTCCCCCGCATGCGTTTTTTCAATAACGGTTGGGATTAAAATGGAGTCTGTTGGATCTGAGAATTCAGATCGAATAGCTAATTGATTCATACATGCAGTACATTACACGGTTTTATTTGCTTCTTCCACCCCCCAACATCCTTTCTGATTACAGACGAGTCGCGCATCAGAGATAACATATCCTGCCGCGCGCTTATGTCCTCCCCCACCTTGTTCTTTTGCCATCTGAGAAACATCTTGTGTGAGAGAACGCATGGAAACTTTTACATGTCCGTCTGCCGTTTCACGAAAGACACGCAACGTATCGACATCTGTCACAAGATTTAAAAAATTTGAGAGTCCATCAATTTCATCATCCGTCACCTGATTCTCCTCAATATCGGCTCGCGTCAGATAAGTGCTAATCATGTCCTTCTTTTCGCTCTCCTCAATGCGCTCCAGAGCGAGTCCCCAAACGCGAAGGGCAGAGATTGAACGATTGTGGAACATGGCGTGGATCACATCTTGCACACGCGCACCACTTAACAACAATTCTGAAGCGACCATGAGTGCCCGTTCATCTGTGGCAGCATTTGAAAATGCGGTCGTATCAAAACAGAGCCCCGTCAGCAAGCAGGTCGCCGCATCCTTCGAGGGAATGATCTGGTTCTCTTCAAAAAATCGATGCACAACCGCTGCTGTGGCTGGAGCATCGACGACAACCTGATTCACATGCCCATACCGATTATTGGTTGCATGATGATCGATGTTAATAACGACTGGGTCACCTGGAATTCGATCCATGAGCTGTGCGACAAACTGATCATCTGAACAGTCAAATACCACCACGAGATCGATCTCGGGATTATCAAATAGTTGAAGATCTGTTGTGCACTGATGAATGCGTGGAAGACGTTGGTATTGTTCAGGAATCGGGGAAGCCACGTACACAGGAACAATCTTCCCGTGAGAGGCCATATAATCCGCCAAAGCCAAAGACGCTCCAAGACTATCTCCATCAATGCGTTCATCAGAAATAAAGACCGGGTCCGTGGCTTTCAATAGCAGATTATTGATTTGTCGGTGGATATACGATTCCATAGAGGATGACGTAGCCTATCGCATCTGAAAGAGAGGGTCAACCATGCTCCATCGCTCGCGAGCGATGGAGCATGTTATAATCGATTTACTATGCACCTGACGAAAATAGAGCTCCAGGGATTCAAAACGTTTGCAAAGAAAACCACCCTTTCTTTTCTCGCTCCCACCGCAGACCGTTGCCCAATTACGGCTGTGGTCGGACCCAATGGTTCTGGAAAATCTAACCTTGCGGATGCCATTCGATGGGTCCTTGGAGAACAAAGCTTAAAGCTCCTCCGAGGAAAACAATCTGAGGATGTTATTTTTTCTGGCTCTGAAGGAAAAGGACGTTCTGGATTTGCTGAAGTCAGTCTCTCACTCAACAACGAAGACGGTTCCATGCCGATCGATTATGGATCTGTCACCATCACCCGACGATTGTTTCGCGATGGAACAAGTGAATATCTCCTTAATGATGCCAAGGTGCGCCTAACGGATATTCAACTCCTGCTTGCGCAAGCCAATGTCGGGCAACGCTCCTATTCCGTCGTGGGTCAGGGGATGATCGATCATATTCTTGTTTCAACGCCAGAAGAACGAAAAGCGTTTTTTGATGACGCAACAGGCGTTAAACCGTTTCAGATCAAGCGCCACGATGCGGTATTAAAACTCAAACGCACTCATGAGAATTTGGCAGACGTGGAGATGCTTCTACGCGAGATTGAACCGCGACTACGTTCGCTCAAACGCCAAGCCTCGCGTTTAGAGCAACGCGATGAAATCGAAACCAAGCTCCACACCCTCGAGGGACAGTACTATGGCACTCAGTGGTGGAGTCTTGCCGATCAGCTCGACGTGATCAAAAAACAATTTGAAGAAGCAGACGCACAGATCAAACAAGAACGCCTTGAACTCACGGCACAAGAAAAGACGGCCGATACGATCGAAAACGTCGATGAGAAAAAAGACACGGGACTCATGAAGCTTCAAGAAGCGTATCGAGCGGTTCAACGAAAACAAAACACCCTGCGTCAAGACCAATTCCAAACAGAAAAAGAAATCGAACTTACCCGCGTACGGGCGCAATCCAACTGGGCTCCCCTTCCTCTGCTGAAAATTGTTGAGGAAGTCGGATTCATCACAGATGGCATCAAAGGACTTCGATCGCTCAAGGACCTCACTGAGATCTACAAAATGATTGATGATCTCCTCTCTCGATCAACAACGCTTCGTAAAAAACTTGAACGTCCAAATCCAGAAGACATCAAGCCAGATCCAGCGCTTGTTCAAAAACTTGCAGACCTCAAAGGACAAGAAGCCGGAATCAAACAAGAGCTCGCAGAGTTTGAAGCACAGATCGACGCCTACGCCACGAAAGAAAAAACGGAACGCACAGAACTCATTGAGATGCAGAAAGCGTTGCGCGAAAAACAGCGTCAAATCCACTTGTTTGAAAATCGCCGTAACGAACTTCAGATCAATCTCGCACGTTTTGAAGAACGACAACAAGCGCTCATTCGAGAAATGAATGAGTTTATGAAAGATCGTGCGGTGGCCGTACGCGCAGAACGCGCAGAACAGACAGAGATGTCGCTAGATGACACCTACACCGAAGTTCAACGTCTGAGATATAAGCTTGAACTCATTGGGGGAATCGATCCTGAGATCATCAAAGAGTATGAGGAAACGCGTGTCCGTCATGAGTTTCTCGATGGACAGGTTGAGGATTTGAAAAAAGCGATTCGTCACACAGAAAAAGTCATTGTAGAGCTGGATGAACAAATCGAAAAGCAATCAAAAGACGTTTTTGGAAAGATCAATAAGGAGTTCGAACATTACTTTAAGATTCTTTTTGGAGGAGGCTCCTGCCGATTGATAAAACTCACTCGGGAAGACGAAGAGGAATCTATGAATGATGGAGTCACTCCTGATCGAGTATTTGCTGACACAGGGGAAGAGGCTCGAGATAAAGAAGCCGAGATCGCCAAGAAGCTGGAGAAGCATCAGGATCCGATTATCGGAATCGATATTCAAGCCACGCCTCCTGGGAAAAAGCTCAAGGCTCTCAATCTGCTTTCAGGTGGAGAGCGGGCTCTCACATCGATCGCGCTCATCAGCGCCATCATGGCCGTAAACCCTTCCCCATTTGTTTTGCTCGATGAGGTGGATGCTGCGCTGGACGAATCCAACACGGTGCGTTTCGCCTCCATCCTCCAAGATCTCTCAAAAAGCTCGCAATTCATCGTCGTCACACACAACCGCGCCACCATGGAACAAGCCGACGTTCTCTATGGCGTCACCATGACAGACGAAGGAATCTCCAGTCTGCTCTCGATTCACTTAGAAGATATAGCCGGAGAAGGAACCGCAAGACGATAAAACAAAAACAGATCCGAGAGAGCGGATCTGTTTTTGTTTGAGTCTCCTCAACGCAGGGCTCGAGACGAACTCGAGGACTACGTTGAGGAGCCGCGCGAACGTGACTCCTCGGGGGGTCACGCCGGGCGGCGCGTGGGTCAGAGCGGACGAGGGCCGTTGTCGCGAGGCCGACGCTCGAACTTGAGGATCTTGCCCTCACGCTCGGGCTCAGGGTCATCCTTCTCGACCGGCGGGAGCTTCTGGAAAGAAAGCTTGAACCGGTTGAGGGTGATCTCAAGGTACCCATCAAGTCCCAAGCTGAGGTACATCATGCCGAGCACCGCCAAAGCGATGACAGGCACGAGCAGACCCTTGGCACCGAAGGCTATGACAGAGAGGGTCAGGCCGACGGAGGCCATGTTGATCAGATTCGCCACCGTAAGGACGGTACCTCTCAGCTTCTGATCAGAGAGGATGGTCGACAGGAAGATGAGACCCAGACCGAAGACCATCGGAAGGGCGACGACAATCAGAATGATGTAGTCGATGTCGGACACGGTGTCTCCGAATTGGGGTCAGTTCAGGAACTGGAGGATCCCACTGCACACGGCGAGCCAGAAGGCTCCGCAGAGCAGGAGGAGAGTGATCATGGTGCTGAAGTGGAGGCCATCGGTCTCTTCACTCGGATGTTCATCCTTCACAGACACTCTGCACGCTCCTGTGCTTCACGAGCACGGTGGCAAGGGATCTCGGCCGTAACCCGAGCGAGCTCTTGCTCGAGCTTATCGCGATCGTCACCGCCTTCGCGCAGACGTCGCTGAAGTTCGACAACCTGCTCTTCGAGCGTAGGCTTTTCCATGGTTCCCTCTTGGAATGAGCACTGGGAAGAAGCTCCCCAGGAGGTTGCCCTCAACGCAGAGCTCGATTGGATCGAGAGCTACGTTGAGGAGCCGCGCGAACGTGACTCCTCTGGGGGGGTCACGCCGGGCGGCGCGTGTTCGTCACTTGGGGACGGGGACGAAGTTGAGCCCCGCATCCCGGGCGTCGTGGCAGGCGCTGCGCTCCTCGGGGCGGGCAGATGAGGTTCACTATCGCAGAACTAGTCCGCGACGATCGCCCATTCGTCCCAGTAGGTAACGCTCTCGGAGGCCAGACGGCGCACCTCCTCGAGGGTCCAGTCATCGGCCTCGTTGTTGCCACCGGCGAGGGCCACCGTGAAGCGGTAGGGCGTGCGCGGGGCGTGCGGGGCAGCGGAGGCGATCACCGCGACGATGACGTGAGTCACACCCTCGGCGGCTTCGGACTGGATGCGCTCGGCCTCACCGGGAATGGTGTTGATCTCGGGGTCGACGAGGTAGGCCTCGACCGTGTAGACCACGACCGCCAGGGCCTCCAGAGGGAGAGCGAACTCCCGACGGAGGAAGGGGCTCACCACACCGCGGTGCTCACGCAGGACGTAGTCGTCCGGGTTGGTGGTACGCTTGCCCTCGCCCGAGCTCACGAACGCATGCGCGCTCGCGGTCATCCGGAGGAAGTGCTGACCCTGGGCGCGATCGGTGGCGGTGTCGTGCACCTGCAGGGCGGCCACGAGAGCCGTGTTGAAGCCGGCCTCGTCGATGACGCGGGAACCGATAGCCCTCTTATCGAAGGCATGGCAAACCACGGAGGTTGCGAAACGCATGGAATACTCCTCTAGTGGGAACGGGAATCGTTCCTCAACGCAGGACTCGAAACGAACTCGAGGACTACGTTGAGGAGCCGCGCGAACGTGACTCCTCTGGGGGGTCACGCCGGGCGGCGCGTGGGTCAGATGGACTTGGCGTAGCCGACCACGCGGGAGCGCGGAACCACGATGCAGCCGTTGATCTCGACCGTGTCCTTGGACACCTTGGTGATGCGTCCACTGACGTACTCGATCTCCCCATCCACACGGACGAGGATCAGGACGCGCTGGATGTCATCCATGAGGGAGATCATGTCTCCCAGCGAGCTGGTCTCGTGGACGTTGCCGAAGCCCGGGATGGGCGCCGGCTTGTCGCACAAGTACTGGCCGAAGGGACGGCCGACCAGCCCCGAAAAGCGGACGCTGACCAGCTCATCTCGCACACGGAACCCGTGCTCGAGCTGAACATGGGTCCGAGTCACGCGAACGAGAATTCCGCGCAACGTCCCCCCTGTGACCGTCTCGAACGCGACCTCGCCCTCGTACCGGAGGGCGGTGGCGAGATCGTCGGTGGTGATGGGCATTGGTTGCTCCGTGGGTGGGTGGCAAATGGTCAACTTCGGAATGAAGTTTTCCTTGACTGACTTGTCGAGTGGTTACTCGACAGTTCGGTTGAGGACCCCGGCGTCGACACGTGATTGGTGCGAGTCGCACCACGTCGGCCGGGGCAGGTCGTTCAGGTGCCCCGGCGACATCACGTGTCCAGCCGAGGAACCTCATTCCCCACTTTCTGGCGCGCGTGGGGGGCGCGTTTCAATGATCGTAGAAGAGGAGCGGGTAGGTCATTGATGACCATCCTTTTTTTGTGACGAACCATTTAATCAGACGTTCGTCTTTGTCTGTTTGTCGTTCACACCGCGACCGTGATTGGTGGCGATGCAACGAACGACCGTTTGCGTAATCGGACAACGGGATATGGGCGCAACCCATCCAGCGAATCGACTCAGCCGATCAAAGCGCGTGGTTAGCCATCCACCATGCGAGAGGAGATCTGTCTTAACTCGTCCAAGACGAGAGGCCAAGATCCAAAGGCCCGTTTGATCAATTGGTTTGCCAGACCTTTGAGCCCATCAATCACGGGCTCCCATGCTTTGGCGCGACCCTTCGGAGTGTTGCCACTCCCCGACGTTCCGATTGCTCGGAGGGATTCTTTAAACGGGATTGCTTCGTACTTGTACTCAGAGTTTCTAGCTCCTTTCCGTTCCTTACTCTCCGCTTATAGAATCCGCGCATAGTACGCCGGGTCATCTGTATCATCCACGACAGGTCGATAACCTGGGTTCGAACCGACACCGAAATGCCGTCGTTAACCCTCCTGTCGCTTCCTCTCAAAAGATGGGCATGAGCCCTCCTGTTCGCCCGCTCCACCTACGGGCTTGGAATGAGGATACGTCGTCTAGGTGGTTAGACGACCCTGCCAGCTATGGGGCACCGGGCAGGGACAGTGCTTTGTTGGCTACAGCACGATGTCCTCCTCGTCCTCGATCTCGATCCCCGCCTCGCGGAGATCGCGGTCGATCTGGGCGAGCATGGCGCGGATCCGGAGCTCCTCGATCGAGGTCTCGACCGTGTCCACCTCGATCTCCTCGAGCTCGAAGGTGAACCCACCCACGCCCGTGAGGGCCTTGGTAGTGGTGTGGCAGTGCTGAACCAGCACCCCGCCCTCGAGGTTCACCCAGATGTTGACCTGCTCGAGGATGGTCTCGAGGTTGTCGTACTCCCCGATGACGAACCGGACCCTGGAGGTCCTGATGACAGGGACGTAGAACGAGGGCAGAATACGAGCGAGCATGCGCTTTTCCTCCAGTGGGTTCCTGATCAGGGTACTGTTTCATCCCTCAACTGAGTATTCGAGACTGCCAACCGGCAGGTCATATTCGAATATTCGGTCGAGGTCTCAAGCATATGCGTCGTGCTTGAGCCGTGCCCACCAGATCGTGTATGTCTGATGGGAGTGGGACGCGTTCTTTCAGCGCTGGCTTTCCTCCTCCTGTCGCCGGAACTTGTAGCCGACGACGACGTTGTAGGTGAGGAAGCCAAGAAGACAGGCGATCGCGACGATGTCACCGGCGCGCTGACTCACAAAGTCTGCGAGGATGATCAGCACGGGAGTACCGATGATGAGAGCAGTGGCACTCTCAAAGTACCTGTACATGGGCTCCTGGGCCCGCCGTTCACAGTAGGTAAGCTCCCTTTCTTCTTCGTCCATGTGGACTCCCTTTGGGAACGTTGGTTGATCGTTCCTCAACGTAGGACTCAACTGTGAATTGAGTGCTGTGTTGAGGTCCCCACGTGCGTCGTGCGTGGGGCCGTGTCGCGGAAGTCGCGACTCCCCTTTTGCCGGCGAATTCCGGCAACAGGGAGGAGATGGGTTACTGAGGTCACGACCAGCCGACGTCACTGGTCGTGAAGGCTAGTCGAAGTCCGTCTCGTTCCAGGGGGCTTCGATGTTGCTGAGGTCGATCTCGTCGCAGTCATCGCCGTCCAGGTCGTCGCAGTCGTCGTCCTCGTTGTAGTCGAACTGCTCGTACCGGGCGATCTTGATGAGGGTGTCGACGAGCTCGGGCCCGCCGATCTCTTCCAGGACCGGAACGGGGATGATCTGGGAGACCTCTCCTTCCAGCTCGAGGACGAGGAGGGCGAAGTGGTAGGGGCGGGTCTGACGCCAGGCCACCAGGTTGGCGGGCTTGGTGTCATCGTCCGCCTTGAGGACGACGGTGACCCCCTGGGGCACGCCGTCGCGGACGGTCTGGAGGAAGGTCCGGTTGGCACCGTCCAGATCCCCGTTTTCCTTCTGCTCGGCCGCGAAGCCGAACAGGTTCTCGATATCGGTCCGGTTCATCTCGTGCTCCTATCCGACTTCACCTGAAATCGGATGGGGGTTGGAATGTCGTCAAGCACCTGCTCGACGCACGGGGAGGACAGATCGTATAGGAATGGATCCGTCCTTTCCGTGCATGGGCAAGAAAAAAGCTGATTACCGGTTACCTTCGTGGAGATAACCAATAATCAGCCAAGGAACGCCAATAGTGGCTTTCCGTGAACGGACATTAGGTCTCTCTCCCCAATGAAGTAATTGTATTGAACGGATATACTATATCATTTTTTGACCATTTTGTCAATACTATCAGACAGTTATTTAGCTGAATTTAGTGTATTTTTATGTATTCTGAAAGAATATCTGGTTTAAAATTGAATCATCCTGACAAAGATCGTCCGAACCACTTTTGACGAAAGAAAAAACCGTCCGGGTGTGGGACGGAGGGGGAGCTACTCGCTACGTTCACGCTTCTTGCGCTGATGGCGGATGCGCATGCCGTTCTGCGCGAGGGCGGTGGCGAGTTCTGATTGGAGAGCCTCGAACGGGTCGATGAACGTACTCATGCGTTCACGTCCGTTTTTTGACACCATGGGGAGATACTTCTTGAAGGCCGTTTCCAGATTGGATTCAGCCTTCTGGATCTTCTCGCGCTGAGCCTGCACCGTCTCTGCATCTGCATGGCTCGCATGAAGCTGATCGAGCTTCTGCTGGGCGTCCCGCAGAGTCCTTCTGCAGATTTTCAGCCAGTCGAGTGCCTTTCGCAATTTGAGTCCGTTCTTTTCCAGAGTCAGATCTGTCATGGGATCTCCGTGACGGAACCAGGAAGAAACTTTCTGGGAGGCTTTCCTCAACCGAGAGATCGAGTTTGAACTCGAGTTCTCGGTTGAGTCCCCAAGCACGTCGTGCTTGGGGCCGTATCGCGAGATGCGATCCCCCCTGCTGGTGAATTCCAGTAAAGGGGCTAGTGCTGTTCGTCAAAGAGTTCGTCGAGAGCCGTATAAAGCCCGGCAAGGCTTCCGTTGTTGACGATCACATGCGCCGGAACGCTCATGAGCGCAGGCAGGTTCGTATTCCCAGGCAATGCCTCGATGGCGAGGAACTGTTCCCAGGTAAACGGACCGTCTCCAGCTCGCGCGCGACGGCACCAGCGATCGAAGCGCACCCGTCGATTTGCTTCAATCCGCACGAGTTGAAACCCATCGAGGTCAGAGTAGACCTCGACCTCCTCCATATTTCGCACCCCTGTGATGACCACGGGAGTAAAATCCCATTGGCACCATCGCTCGAGCACCAGCTCTGAGATGCGTGAGGCGATCCATCCGTACCCAGAACGATCCGCTTCTGCCTCAAAGAGAGCGGAAAGATCTGAAGTCTTCGGGTTCCAAATCCCTTGAAGAGAAGCGAGCTCGCGAATCCGGTCCGAATGCCCCAACCGAATTGCTTCATGTGTCTCTTGGAGATATTCGGACGCTTCGTCTTTGCCGGCACAAGGCCAACCGACGATCCCGATCACCATTCCCATACATCCCTCCAGTCATGGTATGTGACAACACAAACTACCAAGGAAAAGCCCTCGCGTCAATCATCTCTTGACGAAACACGGAAAAACTCGTATTGTGCGCGCGACCGTCAAACACGCTCATGTTTGATTCATGAACCAATTATTATGCTATCTATTCGACTTTCACGCGTAGGAACTAAGCGGGCTCCCGTCTATCGTATCGTTGTTATGCCAAAACATAACGATCCTTGGGCTAAGTCCACCGAAATCCTCGGACATTACAACCCTCGAAAACAGCCAAGCGAACTCGTCATCAACACAGATCGCACAAAATACTGGATCTCAAAGGGAGCTCAAGCAACAGACACTGTTTGGAACCTCCTTATTGATGAGAAGATTATCGAAGGCGAAAAGCGAGGCGTGACCCACATCTCAAAAAAGCGCCAAGGGAAACTTGAAGTAAAGGCGACTGAGAAAAAAGCGAAGGCTGAAGCAGCTGAAGTACAAGCAAAGGAAGCTAAAGAGAAAGCAGAGGCTGAAGCAGAAGCGGTGAAAGTCGCAGAAGCGGAAGCAAAAGCAAAAGCTGAAGCGATTCCTGAAGCTGTCACAGAAGAAGTTACTCCTCCTACGGAAGAGGCTCCTGCCACAGAAGAAACACCAGCCGAATAATGTTTATAGACGGGGTCCTGTGACCTCGTCTATTGATTTCTATGATTGAATCACGACACAAACAATTCACTACCCTTTTCCCTACTGAACCGGCTTTCCGTTGGAAACAGGTTGAGCAAGGTCTTTTTTCGTTCGCGACATCTTGGGAAGAGCTCACTTCCCTTTCAAAATATATTCGAGAGCACATCGGTTCGATCCCTTGGATGACCGTGACGCCACAAAAAATTCAAATCAGTGGAAATGGGGACACCCACAAAGCGCTTCTTCGTGTTGAAGGAGATCAGGATATTGAAACGGTGCTGATGAAAAACAAGCGTGACGCCTGGACGATTTGCGTGTCCTCGCAGGTCGGATGCGCCATGCGGTGCGGATTTTGTGCGACAGGAAAGATGGGACTCATTCGAAGTCTTACGTCCGACGAAATCGTCGACCAATATCGATTCTGGATGCAATATCTTCAAGAGCACAAAGAACTCGAAGGACGTATTTCAAATATTGTCTTCATGGGGATGGGAGAACCTCTCGCCAACTATGAAGAAGTAAAATATGCGCTCAACGCTATTTTGAAACATAGCGATATTGGACGCACACGTATCACCGTTTCTACCGTTGGTGTCCTTCCTCGTCTGGAACAGATGTTGACCGACAAAGATTGGCCTCATGTTCGTCTTGCCATTTCTCTACACAGTGCGGTCTCTGAAACGCGAAAACAAATCGTTCCAACTTCTTACGATGACTTTCTTCCAAAACTCGGGGACTGGGCAAAACGTTATCTCTACCGCCACGGAAACCGCCGTCATCACCTCACCTTTGAGTATGTCATGCTCAAAGGAGTCAACGATACTCCTGACCAGGCGCGCGCGCTTGCAAAGTTCGTAAACCGCATCGGGAATGTGCGTGTGAACCTCATCCCTTACAACCTCACCGGACTCGAATTTGAGTGCAGTACTCCTCCGGCGATCAAACAATTCCTCGAGATCCTCCAATCCAAACACGTGATCTCTACCACTCGCCGAACCATGGGGGATGACATCGATGCTGCCTGCGGGCAACTCGCCGGCTCAAAAGAAAAAACCTAAAGGCTTTTTAAAACACTGTACCCACAGTGTTTTCCTTTTCCGTTGCTCCTGGCATACTGAACGTACTATGAAATCAAAACCTCTCCTTGGCTTAATCGGTGTTCTGGCGCTCATCATGTTCGTCATATTGGTTCTTGTGATCAAACAATCTCCTCAAACAACCCCTCCTTCTGTGCCCCCCGCATCTCCCGAAACGGAAGAAAACCTTCTTGAGGCAACACCTGATGAACCGACTGATTACTACGTTACGTTCACCCTAAACACGCAGGATTTCAGCTACCCTGAACTGAGCGCTCAAACCGTAGAGCGACTTCTCGATCTCCACGAAACGTACCAACTCCCCGTGACGATCTTCTTTACCACCACGATGGTGGATTACTACTCAGCGTTTCAGCCAGATCTTTTTGAACGCATCCTAACCAGTCCTCTTGTGAGCATTGGCTATCATATCCGCCCCCCTGTTCCGTATCACCCAAACACCCCGCATGCACCAGATCTTTCAGAGCTCTCCATACAAGAACTTCAAGACCTTGTTCGAACCTATGAAACACATGGTCTTGATCTCGTCACAGGAGAACCCACAACGGCTCCTGGAGGGTTTGCGTATCTCGTTGAACTCGCAGGTGATCGACCCTACATCGTTGGGGTCGCAACTGGACGTGCCCTTCCTGACGTTCTCGAAGTCTATAAGGACCTAGGTGCTGTGATGTTTGCTGGCCATAGCGGAGCCATGAATCTTGGTGACACCACAGGACCCCTCTATACGCGCCCTGAACAATCTGAACTAAAAGCCTTTGAGCACACAGGAGAAGATGCCTCTGCACTTCTAGCAGAAATGAAAGAAGAAGCGGAAACAAAACAAGGCTCAATCGCCCCTTTCTTTCTCAATATTAAAATGCATGATAACGATTTCTTCGCCGAACAATCCGCTTGGACCACTGTTTATCTCTCGCCAAGTGCTCGCAGAAGTGGAGCTCCGTTTGATACAAGTCTTACCTCTACTCTTCTCTCGATAGACGAATCGGAGGCTCAATGGAAACTGTACGAAGATTTGCTTCGTGCTGTGGCTCAGCATCCAACGTTCAAATCAGTCAATATTGAGCAAACACATAATCTGCTTCAATAATGTAATTGCCATCTACACCTTCTTTTATTACGCAAACGTTGAAATCAAGGGGTCTTAACTTGAATCAATACATTGCTCCCCTGTGAGAAGAATCTCTCATGCGTTTCAAGGGCTTTATCCAGGCATGGATAGCTAAAAATATGAGAGGGACATAGAACAAGGATGTGGTGATTGACCATGGATCTGGCCAAAACTCGTTCTCGATCAAAAAAAGAATAAACCAACTAAATTGAGCCACGTGAGCAAAAAGTAACACAAACATCGAAACCCAAACATCTTTCTTTTTCTCAAAAAACAACCACTCTACAAGAAACGGCAGGGTTGGAACTAAAATATAGACGGATGCCTCCACCGCATGTGACCAGAAATTCAATTCACCTCCTCCAGCCCATCGAACAAACGGTAGGGTGACTGGCAGAATTAACATCCAGAACATATCACCGAGCAAGGCTCGACCGCTTAATCCAACTGCTCGGAAAATCCGTTCGTAAACAACTCCTACAAGTCCAACGGTGAAGATAAAAAAAGCAAGTCCTTCTAAATGCCCTGCTTGATCAACAACAATAGAGGCAGCCACGAGAAAATAAAAAATCAAAACAGGATAGATGACTTGAAGCGCGAACAACCAAGATGAACCAACGTTGATCTTCATAGTTTCCAATCAATAATATCACTATGACTCCAAACTCAAGTATACTCTATATTTTTCCAAGCTTTTTCCTCTTGATGCTGGTCCTAGCCCTCGTATATGTCTTAAAAAAAAGAGTGCGTATTCGAGCATGGATCAAATCTCTTGAGTCTAGAGGGTATCAGCGTCTTCCTCTCCCTCGTCCATACACGCATTGGTATGCAACAAGAGAAGATGCGCCCACCTATTTTATCGTCATTGAAAAAGTCCGCACCTATACAACGAATGATCGCGCTGTCCCTGATCTTGGTCTTGCGATATACATCCCCTTATCAACATCACTCACCCCAACCGATATTATTTATCGATGCATGCAGACAACGAGTATCTGTACACGAACTATTTTTCGCCTCCAGAATTTTATCGAAAGAATTATTCCACAGATCTTTAAACGTCCTTCGCTCATTCTGGCATCCTCTCAGCGTTTTACTGTCTACGCTCCTGAGATCCTCCCCCACTCCCTTCGTCCAAATTTTAACAAACAGACGCTGATTCTCAGAATAGGATTTTCGTGGAACCACTCTATCGAGGATATTCAAGATATCTACGCAAGCATACAAACACGGTTAGCACACACAACCATGTGATCTGACATATAAGCGCATTTCAATGGACCCTCGCCCTGTATCAACGTATAACCATTATCCTGAGAAAAATAGATACTCTTTTATCCTGAACGTTTTATGTATCATAAACCGTTTTCTTTTCTCCATTCGGCAATCTTTTTATGATCTCCTGATAAAAGAATCTCCGGAACCTTCCAACCTTTATAGTCATCAGGCTTCGTATACTGCGGATATTCAAGTGATCCCTCTTCGTTATGCGATTCCATCTTTAACGATTCTGCCTCAATCACCCCTGGGATCATGCGTGAGATAGCGTCAAGCATCACCATCGCGGGAAGCTCTCCACCAGTCAGCACATAATTTCCAATCGAAAGTGCTTCGTCCGCAATGTGTTCTGTGACGCGATGATCGATCCCCTCGTACCGACCACATAAGAAGATAAGCTGATCATAGGTAGCAAGACGTTTAGCATCTTCTTGCGTGAACATCTTTCCAGAGGCGGCCGTGACAATCACCCGAGTTTTCTTCAACCGACGTTTCACTTTTTTGACCGCCTTCTCAAATGGTTCAACCTTCATCACCATTCCCGCTCCTCCACCATACGGCGTGTCATCTACGGTCTTGTGTTTGTCTGTCGTCCAATCGCGGAGATTGTGCGCCTGCACCTGAATCAATTTGTCACGCTGGGCTCTCCCCAAAATAGATGCCTCTACATAGGGGCTCACCACTTCTGGAAAAATCGTGATGACGTCAAATTGGATTGTTCTTTTTTTCATATCATGATCGATGTGCACTCCCTACGACTTCGGAAATTGAATTAAACCCATCACGATGAAGAAGTTGCGCGAGTCCGCGATTCAATTCTCCAATCAACTGCGGACCTTCGAAAATCATTCCGGTTGCAAGCTGAACGAGGGACGCTCCTTGTCGAATTTTTTCATAGGCATCCTCTGCCGTAAACACCCCACCCACTCCAATAATCACATAGCGGTCTCCTGCTTCAAGATACGTATGTGCGATAAGCGTATTAGATGCTTCGTAAGTTGGTCTTCCACTAATCCCCCCTTTCATATGAGGCTGAATTTCATCTTGCACGATCTCGCGACGACCATACTGTTTTGTGAGATTTGAAAGAATAATCCCATGCACACGATGACGATCCATGACGGCGATAAGGGCATCAAGTTCTTCGATGGTAAGGTCAACCGCACTCTTTATAAAAATGGGTTTCGACGTCTCAATACCATCGAGACGACTAAGCAACGCCTCGAGTCGTTTGGGATCTGAAAAAGGTTCTCCTCCAAACGCATTCGGACAACTAATATTGATGACAAAAAAGTCTCCCGTATCACGCATCGTGGTAAACCCCTGTACATAATCCTCGATCCCGGACTGCGTCTCAACGGTTCCAGGGCAATTTGTCTTTGCAATACTAATTCCTATCGGCATGGCGAACGTTTTTGTCGAAAGACGAGAACGAATGGCTTCTCCCCCATCATTCATCAGTCCGTAATACACCACAAGCCCTTTCGACTTTGGAAGTCTCCAGAGTCTTGGTTTTGCATTCCCCTTACAGGCCTGTGCGGTGACCGATCCAACAATCTCATACCCGAACCCGATACTTGGGAGAATCTGCGTGAGTCGTGCATTTTTATCGAACCCCTCGGTAAGCCCTATTGGGTTTGAAAAGTGTATTCCTAAAATCTCTTGGTGGAGAGAATCATCCTGAAATGCACATAGCTTCTGCGCCATGCCACGTGCAAGACGAGATCGGCCAAACCGTTCACCCACCTCGCACACCTGATCATGTGTCCATTCAGGATCACATCGAAAAAAGAAGGGTTTGAGGACGTGTTGATAGCCCCAGCGTTGAATGTTTGTCGCGAACATAAATAAAAACCGATTACTCATACAGAGTAACCGGTTTTATCTCTTTGATCTAGTTTAGATCCCGAGATCATCTACAGACATATCGTCATCGGACGCACGGTCGAAGGTATCACTTGAACTTGTCTCACGTTCTCCACGATCTTCACGATCTTCGCGACGTGGACGACGTGATCCTTCTGGCTCATAGATTTTCAGGTTGACGCGGGCATTTTCCTTTGCACCCACAATCTTGAGCAATGTGCGTACTGCGCGAGCTGTCTGACCCTGACGACCAATGACATAACCCATATCTTCTGGGTTGATGTGAAGAGTGATGAGGACACCACGTTCGTCAACAATGCGTTCTGTTCGAACATCATCTGGATGATTGACGATCCCGCGGACAATGTACTCAACGAACTCTTGGTCGAATTCTTTCTCAGCCATAGCAATTACAGTAGTACTTATAACGGTTTCAAATCGTTATGACCTCATGAGTGTCTCTCGACCAAGGCAGCATGGAGCCTCCCAAGACACAAGGCCAATAACCCTTATATGGTAGCCGAAACATACCAAATGTCAATCAAATCTCCTTGTCCCCAACATATCCCAATAAACAAAGACAAGCTATTGACAGGTTTTAAAAGCTTTTATACAATGCCCGCGCTCATTACAACTGAACAATCTCCAAATCATGCAAACAGCTTTTAACAACCGAGCTGTTTTAGACAGAAATTGTCTTTTGTATGATTGCAACGTTTATTCCAGACACAGTAATTGTGTCGAAACTAACAGAGTCTTGATTTATCAAGATTTATATTGAGAGTTTGATCCTGGCTCAGGATGAACGCTGGCGGCATGTCTAAGGCATGCAAGTTGAACGATTCATATTTCTTCGGAAAGACTGGAAAGTGGCAAACGGGAGCGGAACACATTGGTAACCTACCTCGAACTCGTGAACAACCATTGGAAACGATGGCTAATACACGATATTGATGACGTGACTTCGGTCGCATCATTGAAAGGTCCGCCGGTTCGAGAGGGGCCTATGTCCTATCAGCTTGTTGGTGAGGTAATGGCTCACCAAGGCTACGACGGGTACCGGGCGTGAGAGCGTGGCCCGGCTCACTGGGACTGAGACACTGCCCAGACTCCTACGGGAGGCTGCAGTCAAGAATCTTCCGCAATGCACGAAAGTGTGACGGAGCAATGCCGCGTGCTCGATGAAGGCCCTCGGGTCGTAAAGAGCTTTTATTAGGGACGAACAAATGACGGTACCTAATGAATAAGAGGTTGCTAACTCTGTGCCAGCAGCAGCGGTAATACAGAGACCTCAAGCGTTATCCGGATTTATTGGGCGTAAAGGGTCCGTAGGTGGTTTTATTAGTCATTCGTTAAATCTTCAGGCTCAACCTGGAGGCCGCGGGTGATACTGTAAGACTAGAGGATGGGAGAGGCAGATGGAATTACTGGTGTAGCGGTAAAATGCGTTAATATCAGTAAGAACACCAAAGGCGAAGGCAATCTGCTGGAACATTCCTGACACTGAGGGACGAAAGCGTGGGTAGCGAATCGGATTAGATACCCGAGTAGTCCACGCCGTAAACGATGAGTGCTAGATTTTGGGAGTATCGACCCTCCCAGAGTCGACGAACCAAGCTAACGCATTAAGCACTCCGCCTGGGTAGTACGAGCGCAAGCTTAAAACCTAAAGGAATAGACGGGGACCCGCACAAGCGGTGGAGCGTGCGGTTTAATTCGATACCAAGCGAGGAACCTTACCTGGGCTTGAAAAACAGCTGCAAGCCACCCGAAAGGGAGGCCGCTTTCGAAGGTGCTGTTTAGGTGCTGCATGGTTGTCGTCAGCTCGTGGTGTGAACTGTTCCCTTAAGTGGGGTAACGAGCGCAACCCTCGTTCTGTGTTACAAGTGTCACAGAATACTGCCCGGGCAACCGGGAGGAAGGTGAGGATGACGTCAAATCAGCATGGCCCTTACGTCCAGGGCAACACGCGCGCTACAATGGTAGGTACAATGGGCAGCCAAGGAGCAATCCGGAGCAAATCCCACAAAGCCTATCTCAGTTCGGATTGAAGTCTGCAACTCGACTTCATGAAGCTGGAATCGCTAGTAACGGCCAATCAGCTACGTGGCCGTGAATACGTTCTCGGGTCTTGTACTCACCGCCCGTCACGTCAAGGGAGTTGGTAACACCCGAACGTCGCCGTAGGGCGGCGGAAGGTGGGATCGATAACAGGGACGAAGTCGTAACAAGGCACCCGTAGCGGAAGCTGTGGGTGGATCACCTCCTTTTTAAGGAATCATCCAGCATTGACTGGACATGATCCTAGGTCGAGATCAGTTCTCTGATCGGAACAAAGCATTTGTGAGAATGCGAATGGGGTAAACATTGCAATCATAGAGAAGACAAGCACGGAGATTTGTTCAAGAGCCAAAAACACCCAGTGTTACTGGGTGTTTTTGTTTAGAAAATAGAATTTACCCCCTTGCCATGTTTTCACCATTTTGTTATAGTTCTCCCGTCATTTCGGGAAAAAATGCCTAAATTCTACGGGCGTATAGCTCAGCTGGTTAGAGCGCTACACTGATAATGTAGAGGTCGGAGGTTCGAGTCCTCCTACGCCCACCACCCATCGCCGAGGTAGCTCAGTGGTAGAGCAGAGGACTGAAAATCCTTGTGTCGCCAGTTCAATCCTGGCCCTCGGCACCAAAAAAGCACTGGATCACCAGCGCTTTTTTGTTTCCTTAATTTGAAGGTTGCTTATCCATCCTATTCTTCACTCACGGAAAGAAGTTGTACGCCGTTTACTATCATCTCTATGTGAGCTGATCGAGTTACATTCCCTTCTGAGAGCGTGAGATCTGCAGAGCGGGCATCTCCCCCCTCATTCACCACAGAGACCGTACAGACCGCATCGACTGTTGAAACGGCCGTAGGACTGTAATCTGGATCGAGATTAAGCTGAATGAGAAGTTCATCCATGCAACCGAATAGATGGGCTCGTATAGAAACAGCACTCACCTGCTGATCTGAGTCAATAAAACTATTAAACCCAGCTGTCGCCAGCGCTGACATCATCGCAACAGCCGAGAGACCTACAACCAGGACGGTAAAGAGGAGAACGGCTCCCTGTTCGTGTTCACGTACATTCATAGCTCTGTTGTATATGGCTGTAAACTGATCGTCGTATCCGTCGAAAATGAGATATCTCGATACGGAGACCCGTCTGCATTGAGAACACTCATCGTCATGCTGATATTCAATCCCGTTAATGTTCCAGCGCTATCACGAACGACCGCGACATTCCAGACATTCACATCAATATCCGAATCTGTGATCCATTGCACATTGGATGCTGTCTCTCGTTCTAAACGATCTATTGTCTGATCACCCCCGATAAATGCGATTGCGTCCGCTGTACGGCTTAACGTCACAGAAACCCCCTCTGCATCCACAAATACGAGAGAACTATCGTCTGTCGCAAGTGACGAGCCTGTGACATCAATCGATTGTGCTTGATTTAATTCATATTGAATTTCAGAAAAAAGAACCGCGGCTTTTTCCTCCATACGGATTTTCGGATCTACCGACTCTGACTTTTGAATATATCCTAATGTCACCATCACAAACGATGGAAGAAGAATGGCTAAAAGCCCAATATAGAGGACGGTTTCAATAAGACTAAATCCTTTACTTTTCATAGAAGCTAATACGTTGGCGTAAATGGTCCAAACGTAATGGAAGATCCATCTGTACACTCATACGTAACCGTGATGGTCGTACCATCCATGGTTGCATCAAACTGTGTCTTTCCCATCTCGATTGTATCGCCATCGGCAATATCTCCATCATCTCCGTCAAGCACGGTCCCACTCACCTGCGTCCCTAATGGAGTTCCTGGCCCTGAGCTCGACCAGAACTTATCTGCATCAAAAAAGATTTGTTGAATTTGAGCTCCGTTGTCCCACGTAAGAATCATCTTATCGATTTCCTTTTCTTCCCCAGTGTTATTTGTAATATAGATCTCACGCAACTGTTTTCCCCCAAACCAACTTGCCCCAAGAACATCCCATTCAAGTTGGCCACAATCACCCCCTGGAACAAAGCAGGATCCGCTCGGATCATCCCAATTCGTTCTGAGTGTACGTAAGAGGATCGTTTGTGGATTCCCACGAAGATCACTCCAACTCACCTCACTTTCCAAAAACAGACTATCTGTATCCACCTCACCACCAGAGCCAATGATCTGACAAGCGCCATCACGCTCGACCGCTTGAACCCGTACCACCCGCGTCATACCATTCCCCAGATCTTCTGGACCTGAACTTCCGAGCGTCCATTGATTCGAAGCAAAACCCAATGACCCAACGTCTGTGAGTGCGAGCTCCTCAAAACCAATTGTCTCAAGAGCTCCAATCCCCTGATGAGCCTTCCAAAGCGCCTCCTGACGGGTCATAGACTCAGCAGTCGTCCTGTGTGCCGTAAGAAGCAATCCAAAGGCTCCAACGAAGAGAAACCCGGCAAATGCAATGGCAAGCAAAGCTTCTAATAATGTGTACCCTTGTATAGATCGGATCATAATTCGCGTGTGACAAATCCCTGCTCAGAAATAGTAACCGATCGTGGAACGCCAAAAACCTCAAGGTCCACAGATCCGTACATGGAAGTCTGACCAGAATAACGAGTAAACACCACTTCATGATCATTTCCTGTCACTGGGGAAGATCCAGAAAAATCCACGGAGATGAGATCTATCTTGTCTGAAAAAGCGAATGATTGATCAAGAGAACTATTGCGGGTTGCATAACTAGCGCCCTGGAAAACAATTACTTCACTCAGGTTTCGTGTCACTTCATCATACGGCAAATACACCCCCCAATCCCCTCCTTCTACTCCATCGCGTGCGCGTCGAGAAGCAGTCGTTAAAATATTTTCGAGGTAGGCATCCGATGGTCCGATGAATAATCGCTTAGACACTTGAGAAGCCCCTACCGCAGTAAATCCAAAAAGAACACTAAAAATCGCTATACTTACGAGAGCTTCCACAAGCGTAAAACCTTGATTCTTTTTAGAATGATCCAATGACTTCATAAATCGGGGTCATAACGGCAAGAGCTAATCCCCCCACCATCACACCAATAAATATCAGAAGGAATGGTTCAAGAAGCTGGGAGAGATTATCTGTCACATCAGAAACTTCCTGCTCGTAAAATTTTGCGAGATAAATAAGCATGTCCCCTAGTGACCCAGCCTGCTCCCCCACATAAATCACGTGTGTGGCCATAGAAGGAATGAGTCTTGGATGCATTTCAAGAACAGAAGAAAGATCATTTCCTAATTTTATGGCCTCTGTTAATTTATCGAAAATATGCTTGTAATACACGTTATCCAGAACGTTCTGTGTAATGATCACAGCTTCATCAATCGGAATTCCGCTTTGAACCATCGTTCCAAGGGAACGAGTAAATCGAGCCAAATTTACTTTCTTGGCGATCCCTCCAATAATAGGAACAAGAAGGATCATGCCATGAAGTGCTGGATCAAAAAATGAAATTTTACGAACCGTTCCAATCAACAATAGAAAACCAATAATACCAGCAACTGTAAGTATTCCGTGAGCAGAAACAAACGTCGCAACCGCAATCAATATCTTTGTGGCTAACGGAAGTTCCACGTCCAATGACTCGAACATATCGATCACATTTGGAAGGACGAACACAAAAATTCCAGCCGCAATAAGGAACGCAACGATAACAATAATCATTGGATACATTAATGCCCCACGGATTTTTGAGTTCAACTCATATTCCTTCTCCATCTGACCCACAACGTTCAGAAGATTCCCCTGCAAATTTCCTGATGATTCACCAGACGCTACGAGATTGATGAATAGCGGACTGAACACATGAGGAAACGCTGAGAGTCCTACGGCAAGTGTCTCTCCATGCTTCACGGTCATTGAAAGATGATCCAGAATTCTTTTCAAAGAACCTTTTGCTTGCTTGTTCAGGACGTCTACTGACTCATCGATCGCTAATCCGGCTCCAAGAAGAACCGAAAGATACTTCGCAAAGATAAGCTTATCTTTGCGTGAGAGCTGGACATTGAGTCTCAACCAAATGGCTTTAAGGGCATTCTCTCTCATACCTACTCTTTCATTACACGAATAAGCTCTTCGATCGTTGTTTCTCCTTCACGAACTTTTTCAACCCCATTTTGAATCAATGTCGTCATCCCCTCTGCAACAGCCATGTCTTCGATTTCCTGGCTACTCACACGCTTCACAATGAGTTTTTGAATCGCCTCCGTCACCTCCATCACTTCATAAATACCGACACGCCCTTTATAACCCGTGTTATTGCATTCAGCACACCCCGTCACTTCAATGAGTTGCAATTTTGTCTTCCCTTGAAAAAGGAGCTCCAATGTTTGTTCGTCCAAGCTCGCCTCCAAATCCGCTCGTGATCGCTCCTTCTTTTTTCGACACGCCTCACAGGCGCGACGCATGAGCCGTTGGGACACCGCTGCATTCAACGTCGAAGCAAGTAAAAAAGGTTCTACCCCCATATCGAGCAAACGGGGAATCGTGGTTGCCGCATTATTTGTATGGAGTGTCGAAAGAAGTTTATGCCCAGTCAACGCGGCATTCACCGCAATTTGCGCTGTTTCTTCATCACGTATCTCCCCCACCATAATCACATCTGGATCTTGTCGAACAAGGGCACGAAGACCTTTTGCAAATGTGAGTTTTGCAGATGAGTCCACCTGACTCTGATTCACTCCTGAGATAAAAAACTCAACAGGGTCTTCAATGGTTGAGATATTAATAGATCGTTTATTGAGAATTTCGAGGATGGCGTAAATGGTTGTGGTTTTTCCTGAGCCTGTTGGTCCTGTGGTAAGAATCATCCCCCAAGGCTTATGAATGGCCCGAATAATGACATCGTAATCTTTCTTCTCAAATCCTAGTTGTTCAAGCGTGAGATTATGTGACTCACTTGATAATAGACGCAGTACCGCCTTCTCTCCGACATTGGTCGGCATCACAGAGGCTCGAACATCTACGGTTCCTGTTGCCGTCGCAAAACTATCTCTTCCATCTTGCGGAGCTCGATGCTCGTCCGTCCGCATATGGGTCCGGATCTTTAACAAAGCAATAATGCGATGATGCAGTTCATTGGGAATCGTGAAGTAATCATGCAATATGCCATCTATGCGCAAACGAATACGAGCTTCATCCTTATCTGGTTCAAGGTGAATATCAGAGGATCGAAACGCATGGGCAAATAACAACACTTCATCATACAATTTTGATGTCGCATTTCCTGATGTATCGGTGAGAGCCTTCTTGATGTCTTCATCAATCCGTTCTCTTGTTTGTGCTTTGATGGGTTGCGTTATCTTGGAACCTTCTTTTTTCTTTGCCATACGTCTCTAGTATAGCAATTCAAGACTCTTTCTGAAACAAAAAACACCGGGACAAGCCCGGTGTTTATCACGATTATCGTGAAGCTGTAATTTCTGTTGTGGTCTGTTCATTTTCGCAGGATCGTACCGTCACAATTCCATTTGAATCAACGGAGATCGTGTATCCTGATCCTTCGTTTCCTGAAGCACTTCCATCATCCCAAGTCACCACTCCGGCAGGGCTCACAGGCATGGAGTCCATATATCCTCCAGTAACCAACCCGGCAATGTCTACACAACTCGTGTCAGCCGTCACGGCTGTTGTACAAGCTGTGTTGTTATCATCACATCCAGCAGCCATCGTAGCTCCATTTACCGCCATATACACACTGCCAGCCGTAAGTCCGGCGATAGATGCGAGATGATCCCCTCCATTATCTACTTGGTAGAGTTTCACCGCTGACAAAATTTCCTGAACGTCATTCTGTCGAACAGCGTCACGAGCCTGACCAAAACGTGTCGCTGGATCAAGAGCGACGAAGATGACCGCCACGAGGATTCCAATAATGGCGATAACGACAAGAAGTTCAATGAGTGTGAACCCTTTTTCCTGAGTGAAGGATTTCATAGAAAAGATGATTACGTAAACTTAGAATTTATTACACATATAATAACACAATGTCAGAAATGTACTCGAATATCATCCACACCCTCATCCACAAACTTACTCAATCAAATCCTCATCCTGTAATTTCTTCATGGATTGTGCCATAGAGATCATGCCTTGTTTCTTGCCCGTTTGAATAGCGGAGCGAATCGTTGGAAGATTATTTGTGCGAATGGCATTTTGCACGGCCATACTACTTAAAAGGATCTCTCTTGCAGCCACGACCCCTCCCCCCTTTGCGGGTAAGAGCTGTTGGGCAACCACGATCTTGAGCGTGGCAGACAACTGAACTAAAACCTGTTGTTGTGATGCCCCCTCAAAAACATTCACGATACGTTCTACCACCTCTGCGGCGTTTGGAGCATGTAAGGTTGAAATAACCAAGTGTCCCGTTTCTGCTGCAGTGAGAGCCAGTGAAATAGTCTCAGGATCACGCATCTCCCCCACAACAATGACGTCAGGATCTTGACGAAGGACATGTCGCAACCCGAATTGGAAACTAGGGAAGTTAATTCCGAGCTGTCGTTGCTCAATAAGCGACTTGTCATTTTGAAATCGATACTCGATCGGATCCTCAAGGGTCACGATATGTCTGGCGTGCCTTTGGTTGATGGCTTGAATAATCGCCGCCATGGTTGTTGATTTTCCAGATCCTGTTGGTCCACTGATGACCACAAATCCCGATTCCATGTCTGCGATCTCTAACAAGGCATCTTCGAAAAGCAGTTCCTCAGGGGTTGGAATCTTCGAAGGAATAAGGCGGATAGCAAGTCCCAGACCATTAGATTGTTGATGGATGTTTACACGAATGTTCACATCCCCGACAGAGCTCCCTACATCAACATCTCCTGATTCTGCCAACTCTTTCAGCTGAACTTGAGTCAGAAGGGCATTAACAATTTTTTGAACGGAGGCATTCGTCAGTACGTCCTTTCCTAAAATCTGAATCTCACGATGCACGCGCATAACAGGAATAGCTCCTGCCACAAGGTGTAGGTCCGATGCTTTGGCTTCCACAGCCAACTGTAAAAAGATTTTTAACTCCTCCATAATGATTCAAGTATAGCAAAAATTCGTTAGATCTTCATGTGCTCAAGGGCTCTTGATAAATATTCTGTATATTGATATAGTCTTGCCGTTATCGGGATGTAGCTCAGTAGGCTAGAGCGCTTGGTTTGGGACCAAGAGGCCGCAGGTTCGAGCCCTGTCATCCCGACCACAGCGGGTGTTGTATAATGGCTTATTATGTCAGCCTTCCAAGCTGAAGATGAGGGTTCGATTCCCTTCACCCGCTCCACCAAAAAACCTCGGTTTCAACCGGGGTTTTTTGTTTCAGCTTTTTACCATCTCTTTGTACTTGCCGTAATCGCCACAGCGAGGGCATCCGCCGCATCATCAGGCTTTGGAATTTTTGCCAGATCGAGAAGTTCTTTCACCATTCTTTGCATGGCCATCTTTCCCGCTTTTCCATCTCCTGTCACCGCCTTTTTGATCTGAGCCGGTGTGTATTCAACTAAGGGACAGCCTGCTTGCGCCGTCATCAGAAGCGCCACACCTCTGGCGTGTGCCACGTTCATGGCTGTGGTCGTATTCTTTCCGAAAAACAGTTTTTCGATCGCCACGACATCAGGTTGATGATGAACAAAAAGATCATGTAAATCATTTCCAAGATGAAGAAGTCGATTTTCAAACGCATCTCCTGCAAGCGTTGTTGCAACGCCATAATCCACTAACTGCATCTTGGACCCTTGCACATAAATAACACCAAACCCCATTCGACCGTAGCCTGGATCAAGTCCCATGATAAGTTTTCCCTCCATATCCTTAGATTTCATGTATGTCTATTGCTTGCGTGTTGTGTCTGTATGAATGTCGAGCCATAATACGCACAAAGAATAACAAAATGCCCACTATGAGACAACCGACTGCCCTCTTCATTATATGTGGCTATGGGGTGCCAAAAGACATGACGACAGACATAAACTATCGCAGTTATTTAAACATTGCATTCAATTCGATCTATGCAACAGCAGGGAAGGATCCTGTCGACATCATTCTCTGTGGAGGACCAACCAATGGAACCCCTCCCTATGAACTAACGGAGGCGCACGTCATGAACACCTACATGCAAACTCACCTCCAGACCATTGAGAACTATGGTCAAAAGCTCAACTGGAATGTCCACTTGGAAGAACGCTCTCTTTCAACCCTTGAGAATCTTGTGTACGCAAAAGACCTCATTCAAGAAAAAGGACTCATGGGTGAGATCACGGTGTTCTGTGAAGAGACACGCTATCAGCGAAACAAAACCATCGGAGAGATCGTGTTTGGTTCACCTATCCATGTCCAATCTATCGATTTCGATGTTTCAAAAAATCGCTACCTCGATCCAGCACTGATTGAAAAGAAGGAGCTTACAGCAACGGAATCTGACATCTGGACGCTTGAGAATCAAGACCGACGTTCATCTCACCATGCATTCTACCAAGCAAAAATTGATTGGTTCCGTGAACAGGAAGCGCGAGGCATTCCTCATGTTGATGTGGTGCAAGAATGGTTCACAACGAAACTTTGGGATCTGACGAAAGAACTGATGCCAGACCATCCACTGCTTAAAAAGGAAGAGACTTCATAAGCAAAAACCACCCTTCGAATCGGCCATCAGATGACCTTTCTCAGGGTGGTTTTTTGTTGAACGATTTAGAGTTCTTTCTGACTCTCTGATCCTTCGGCAACGATGGTATTGTCGGCAAAAGCTTGTTCTATTTCTCTATCAAGCTCTTTGGACGCCCCCCTCTGCTTCCGAGATCCTTCTACATCTCCAATCAGCTCATACTCCATATCCTCGAATCCCGTTCCAGCTGGGATCAAACGTCCAATGATAACGTTCTCCTTCAAACCTTCAAGACGATCAACCTTTCCGGTCACCGCAGCGTTAATAAGCACGCGTGCGGTCTCCTGGAAGGAAGCACTTGAAAGCCATGAATCAGTCGACAATGAGATCTTCGTGATACCCAGGAACAATGGAGCAAACGTTGCTTCCTTTTGTCCCTTTTCAATAGGGTCATTTGCATCAAGGAAAGTCGCCTTCTCAATAATTTCTCCAGGCAAGAGATCTGTATCCCCTGGATCAACGACACGCACACGAGAGAACATCTGTCGGATGATAATCTCGATGTGCTTGTTGTTTACCTTCTGTCCCTGACTTGAGTAAATAAACTGAATTTCCTTCGAGAGATACTTTTGCACCGCATCTTGCCCTTTGAATTTGAACAAGATTTGAAGATCAAGATGTCCATCTGTAATAGCGTCTCCAGCCAACACCTCATCCCCATCTTTAATATACAACGTATATCCAGGTGGAATGATGTACTCGCGAACCTTGGTGGTCTCGTAAACAACCGTTACAGTATTCTCCTTTTTAAGGCTGATGATTCCATCACCAGGAGAAAGAATTTCCTTTCCGCTTGATTTTCGTGCAAGCACCTGACCAAGCTTTACCTTATCTCCTTCTTTCACAAAGAGCTCACCCGTTTTTCCATACAACTGAGTCTCTTCTTCTACTCCTTCGTAAGAGATTTGTACGGTCTTCTGACCCGGACGCATGTCGAGAATCTGTTTTCCTGTTCCGGCTTGGACGATTTCTCGTTGAGCGGTCTCTACTTTCGCCTTTCCAGAGACTTCGGCCATGATGGCTTTCTGCTTTGGATTTCGAGCCTCGAACAGTTCCTCAACACGAGGAAGTCCTTGTGTGATGTCTTTTCCAGCGACTCCTCCCGTATGGAAGGTACGCATCGTCAGCTGTGTTCCAGGCTCTCCAATAGACTGCGCTGCCATGATCCCCACACTGGTTCCAAGCTTTGCAAGTTTATTGTAGGCAAGATCGTATCCGTAACACTTCTGACACACCCCTCGACGCAGATGACAGGTCATCACTGATCGGACGTGCACTTCATCAAGTTCTTTTCCAGATTCTTCAATCGCACGAATATGTTCTTCCGTAATCAACTGACCAGCTTCTACAATCACCTTTCGTCCGCCTGGCTTTTTCACTTCTGATAAGGCAAATCGACCAAGAACACGCACCAAGAGAGGTTCGCCGATTTCTTCAGACTCTTCACGCGTCAAAACCACTCCCTTATCATCTCCACAATCTTCGGTGCGGACAATCACGTCTTGAGCCACATCGACGAGACGACGTGTAAGGTACCCAGCGTTCGCTGTACGAAGAGCTGTATCGGTAAGCCCCTTACGCACTCCGTGAGAAGAGATGAAGAACTCCAGCACATCGTATCCTTCTTTAAAGGAAGACTTCACCGGCAGTTCGATAATGTCTCCAGATGGGTTGGCCACAAGTCCCTTCATACCCACCATCTGTGTCATCTGACCCCATGATCCACGGGCACCAGACTCGATCATCGTATAGGCTGGGTTATCTTTTGGAAGAGCCTTTTTCGCTTCTGCGGCAATCTTGTCCTTAATCTCATTCCAAACCTTCACGATAGAAGAGTGACGTTCACTCGATGTGAGAAGTCCTTGGGCAAAGTAGTCTTCCACCTCACGAATACGCGCATCTCCTTCAGAAAGCAGAACTTGCTTGTCTGGCATGTCTGGAAGGTTTGCCATTCCCCATGAGTATCCAGCACGTGTTGAGTACTTAAATCCAATTTCTTTCAAACGATCAAGGAAGACCGCCGTCTTTTCAGAACCATGAAGCTCGAGATAGAACTTTACGATGTTCGCTAGTTCTTTCTTTCCCATCACCTGGTTCTTAAACTCAATCTCTTCAGGGAACTGAAGGTTCACGAGAAGTCGTCCAGGGGTGGTAATGATGGTTTCCCCATCCTTCAAACGCACCGCAATCCACTCACGCAATCCAATTCTTCCAAGTTGTTCTGTATACAAGGCGTCCGTTTCATTTGCAAAGGCCATGAGTCCTTCTTTTGACTCCGGCATAGGCGTGACATCCATCGTAAGGAAGAAGATTCCCCACGCAATATCCTTTCCAGGAGTTGCCACAGGTCCACCGAACGCTGGCTTCAACAGGTTCTTGGTTGAAAGCATGATCTCTCGAGCTTCTGCACGAGCTTCTTCCGTCAAAGGAACATGAACGGCCATCTGGTCTCCATCAAAGTCCGCGTTGTACGCATCACAGACGAGTGGATGGAGCTGAATAGCCTTTCCTTCAATCAACTTAGGATGGAACGCTTGGATACCAAGACGGTGAAGGGTTGGAGCACGGTTCAAGAGCACAAAGGCATCCGTCGTTACTTCTTCCAAGATGTCCCAGGTTTCAGGTCGATCACTTTCGATGAAACGGTTTGCGGAACGAATGTTGTGAACGTACTCACGATCAATCAGTTTTGAGATCACAAATGGCTTAAAGAGTTCAAGAGCCATCTTCTTTGGAATTCCACACTGATCAAGACTCAAGTGAGGACCCACTACAATCACGGATCGACCTGAATAGTCGACACGTTTTCCGAGCAAGTTCTGTCGGAAACGTCCCTGCTTTCCTTTAAGCTGGTCCGCCAAAGACTTCAACTGTCGCTTCTTTCCTGTTGCAGCAATAACCGTCTTACTGTGTCGCGCGGAGTTATCAATAAGGGCATCAACCGCCTCCTGCAACATGCGTTTCTCATTTCGAGAAATCACTTCTGGCGCATGGAGATCGAACAATCGTTTCAATCGGTTGTTTCGGTTGATCACTCGTCGATACAAATCGTTCAAGTCAGATGTGGCGAAACGTCCCCCATCGAGTGGAACCATTGGACGAAGGTCTGGTGGAATCACCGGGATGGCGTTGAGAATCATCCACTCAGGCTTCAAATCATTGATGAAGAATGCCTTCAAGAGCTTCACGCGTCGAAGGAGTCGATTGCGTTTCGTCTTTGTTGCTGTTAGTAATTCCTCCTCAAGCGCTCGCATGGTCGCTTCAACATTTGTCCGTGCAAGCATTTCTTTGATCGCCTCAGCTCCAATGTTTGCTTCGAAAATGTGTCCGTACTTCAGTGACCACTCGTGATACACCTGCTCAGAAATGATGGCCATGACCTTCATCTCTTTCAGATCCTGAAGAACCTCATCGAAGTCTTCTCCGAGTTCTTCTAATTTTGTGTCACGAATTTCTTCAAGACGTTTGGTCTCTTTATCAATAGCTTTCGTATCTTCTCCAAATTTCTGTTCGAGACGTCCAACATCACGCTTGAATTCCCCTTCAATCATTTTTTCCTTACTCTTGCGTTCTGATTTTACTTGTTCAATCGTCTGCTCCTTTGCTTCCTCATTCACATCCGTCACGAGGAAGCTGGCAAAGTAAATAATCTTTTCAAGATTCTGAATAGACACATCAAGAATGGTTCCAATCTTCGATGGAACCCCACGAAGAAACCAGATGTGACTGATAGGGGCGGCAAGTTCAATGTGGCCCATGCGTTCACGACGAACGACAGAGTGTGTTACTTCAACACCACATTTATCACACACGATTCCCTTATAACGGATCTTCTTATACTTTCCACAATAACATTCCCAGTCCTTGGAAGGTCCAAAGATTTCTTCCGCAAAGAGACCTTGCTTTTCAGGCTTCTGCGTTCGGTAATTGATGGTTTCTGGTTTACTTACCTCTCCAAAAGACCAAGAACGAATGGTGTCCGGGCTTGAAAGACGTAGGCGAATCGAGTCGAAATCGGTGGACTTGAGGGATTCTTGCTGTTTAAACATAGAAGTAATGGTTACTTTGAACGACTCGTTTTCTTTTCTCCAGGAAGTTCGACCTTCTCCCCGTCTTTCATGAGCTCTACGTCTAGGCAGAGCCCCTTGAGCTCTCGCACCAGCACGTTAAACGACTCCGGAATATTCACTTTTCTAATTGGCTCACCTTTGATAATCGATTCGTACGCTTTTGATCGCCCTGGAACGTCATCGGATTTAATGGTGAGAATTTCTTGCAAGGTGTGTGCCGCTCCGTACGCTTCCAGTGCCCACACTTCCATTTCTCCGAAACGCTGACCCCCAAATTGAGCTTTTCCTCCGAGTGGCTGTTGTGTGATGAGCGAGTATGGACCAATAGAGCGTTGATGCATCTTGTCCTCGATCATGTGCGAGAGTTTCAAGATGTACATGTATCCAACGGTCACCGGGTTCTCAAAGGCGTCCCCTGAACGACCATCAAAGAGCGTCACCTGACCTGAGCGAGGAAGACCTGCGCGTTCAAGCTCGTCGTGAATCATTTCCTCTGGGACACCGTTAAGTACAGGCGTATTCACGTTGTACCCAAGGGCGTTCGCTGCAAGACCCATGTGCACCTCGAGAATCTGACCCAAGTTCATACGAGAAACAATTCCCAATGGCGTCAAAATGATGTCCGCAGATGTTCCGTCTTCAAGGAACGGCATGTCAGCCACTGGGACGATGTTGGAAATAACTCCCTTGTTTCCATGACGTCCTGCGACCTTATCTCCCACCTGAACCTTACGAAGGTCGGCGATGGTTACCTGAATAGATTTAATAACTCCAGGAGACAACTTGTCTCCTTCCTCTCGAGAGAAGACGGTCACCGCAACAACCTTTCCGTGCTCACCGTGCTCGAGATACATTGAAGAATCACGTACATCACGTGCCTTTTCTCCAAAGATCGCTCGCAAAAGCTTTTCTTCTGCAGAAAGTTCTGTCTCTCCCTTTGGGGTAATTTTTCCGACCAGAATGTCTCCAGACTTCACTTCTGCTCCTACACGGATGACCCCTTCTGCGTCGAGGTTCTTTAACTTATCTTCAGAAACGTTTGGAATGTCAGAAGTCACCACTTCTGGACCGAGTTTTGTGTCACGGACATCAATGGTGTAGTGCTCGATATGAACACTGGTGAAACGATCATCTTGAACGAGACGTTCAGAGACGATCACCGCGTCCTCATAGTTGTATCCATCCCATGCCATAAACGCGACGAGACAGTTCTGCCCAAGAGCGAGTTCTCCCTGATCAACAGCGGATGAATCTGCAATCACGTCTCCCTTTGTCACTTTCTGTCCTTTTTCAACCACAGGACGTTGATTGATTGAGGTTGAGTTGTTTGAGCGAAGGAACTTCTTCAATTCGTATTCCGTCTTGTTTCCGTTCTCTGCGGTAATCTCAACACGATTTCCTTCTACCGCTGAAATCTCTCCAGTTTCTTCTGCCACAACCACGTGACCAGAGTCGCGAGCCGCTCGACGTTCAGAACCCGTTCCACAAATAGGAGCGTCTGGCTTAATCGTTGGAACGGCCTGACGAGACATGTTCGTTCCCATCAACGCTCGTGTTGCGTCATCGTGCTCCAAGAACGGAATGAGGGCTGTTCCGATGGACACGATCTGCTTTGAAGAGACGTCCATGTAATTCACCTCTTCCTGAGAAACAATTTTAGGCTCTCCGTACTTTCGTCCTCCAACGAATGCCTCAACGAAATGTCCGTCTTTATCAAGAGGGATCGTCGCTGGAACGGTAACGGAACGTTCTTCTTTAAACGCATTAATAAACTCCACTTCATCTGTCACGCGAGAAATTTTCTTTCCATTCTTTTCTTCCTGCACAACCTTTCGGTATGGCGTTTCGATAAATCCGTAGTCATTGATGATCGCGTAAGACGCAAGGTGACCAATCAACCCAATGTTTGGTCCTTCAGGAGTCGCAATCGGACAGATACGACCATAGTGCGTCGGATGAACGTCTCGAACTTCAAATCCTGCACGTTCACGTGAAAGTCCTCCAGGACCCATAGCAGACAAACGACGCTTGTGTTCAAGTTCCGCTAATGGGTTTGTCTGATCCATGAACTGAGAAAGCTGTGAGGACATGAAGAACTCACGAATCGCTCCAATCACAGGACGTGCATTAATCAAACGTCCTGGCGTAAGCGTGTCGATGTCTCGGGTAGACATACGATCTCGCACGATACGCTCCATACGAGCAAGACCCACACGGAAACGTCCTTGAATGAGCTCTCCTACTGCTCGCACGCGACGGTTTCCAAGGTGGTCCACATCGTCTGGTTCTCCCTGTTCAATGTTCAAGCGAATAATCTCACGAATAATCATGGTGAGATCTTCCTTGGTGATAATACGATTTTCTTCTTGAGCGACCATGACTTCATCGATGTCCTGGTCAAATCGAAGATTGAACTTGTATCGCCCAACCTTTCCAAGGTCATAACGATCAAAGTTAAAGAACATGGAATGAATAAGACTCTTGGCATTATCTGCCGTTGCACGATCACCTGGACGAATACGTTTGTATACTTCAATCAGTCCTTCGTCCTCATTTGTGGAAATGTCTTTTCCTAAGGTTGATTCAATGTAGTGATTTGTTGGATGAATATCGATATCCTTAAACAACTCGATAATCGATTCATCGTCAGCAACTCCAAACGCACGCATCAGAGCTGTGACAGGAACTTTTCGCTTTCGATCAATCTTTACCCAGATCACGTTTTTTGGATCTGTTTCAAATTCAAGCCATGCTCCACGGTTTGGAATAATTTTTGCTCCGTAGTATCGGCGACCGCGGTACACGTCTGCAGTAAAAAAGGCTCCAGCAGAACGAACGAGCTGAGAGACAACAACACGTTCAACTCCGTTGATCAAAAACGTTCCTCGAGGAGTCATGATAGGAAGGTCTCCGAGATAAATCTCTTGTTCCTTCACATCCTTTGTACGCATATTCACCAATCGTGTTTTCACACGCAATGGCGCCTCAAACGTCACATTCTTTTCACGAGAGGTTTTTTCATCGAACTTTGGTTCATCAAGATAGTAGTCGTCAAAGAACAACTGAAGATCCCGACCGATAAAATCGGTAATAGGCGTGACCTCTTGAAAGAGTTCCTTGATTCCCTCTTCATAAAACCATCGGTATGAACGACGTTGGACCTCAATCAAGTCTGGCACGTCCATGGCGTCTGGCACGGCATTGGAGAACGTCTTGCGTTCCCGTGTCTTTACAGGTGTTCGGCGGTAAATAGGCATAGTCTCTTTAGAAACAAAAAACCTTTCCTTACAAAGGAAAGTTATGTTATGACTGGTTAATAAGGGTGGTACGCACCATCAGAGAATTGGGTATTTATCCGGATCATGGTCCCACAACCAATAATCCAGGTATTTCTCTTTATGCGCCCCTTTCCTGGTTGACCGTTCTGCCGTATACGAGTCCAGGGGTTGTCAAGTTTTGCTAAATTTAGCTCAACCTGACGCGAATGCAGGGCGATCGTAACATGTGAATAACCGATCGTCAAGTGCCGAGCGCGGACGAAGGAACCCCTCCTTATCCACACATACTCGCCCCCGAAAAACAAAAAACCTCCAAAATGGGGTTTTTTAGTTTCATCCTCTTTTCCTGGACCTAAGGCTGCGGAGTAAGGTCACGAAGTTACATCCGAATCAGAACGTTTGAGCATGAGGAGAGAGATTTTGGTCGCTCAGCCTTACGGCGAACAACCTATGCTCGCGATTTAGACCTGGTTGTATCGTACCAAACTTCGCAGCCTCAGATGCAGGAAGCAACAAAATTTTAGCAAGAATTAGGAAGAAATCAAGACCGTCGATCTCATCTGTGCACGAATTCCTCGTGAACAGGTGAAATAGTGGGTCCAGACAGAGTCTGAACCCAGGCCCGAATGGGCTACGTGGTCGCCGGAAGTGCCAGCGACGAAGTGGAAGGAGCGAGGTGCTCAGCTTCGGTCGCAAGACCGTCGTCAGCCTCTTCGTCCTTCTCCTTGAGCTTGAGGAAGGCGAAGAACAGTTCGATGAGATAAGAGAAATCGACTTTGGCCGTCTCCTCCCCGATCTCAAGTGCTTCGTGGTGGCGCGTGAGCCAGAGCCCGAATGCCCCAGCGAACGAGACGCAGAGCGTCTCCAGTTGGTTGTCCCGACTGTTCTCGACCTCGAACTCGGAACCGTACTGCCCCCCTTCCGGATAGATGATCCGGGGCTTGTTGGGCACATCTCCGGTGAGCGGATCGTTGGGGTCGGGCAGGACGGACTTGGTCCGCACCACCTCGAACTGGTAGAAGCCTGCCTGACGGCCGGCGCCCTTGGACGTCCAGTGCTCGGGTCGTCCCATCCCGGCGAACGCATCGATGGTGACGACCTCGCGATCTCTACTCTTGGAAGAGTACGTGCGAGGGGCGAGCCGACCAGGCTTGACCGACATGTGCTGGTAGACCAGCAGGCAGAGCTCGTCGAGCTCCTTGTACGAGGTCCCCAGGAACTCGAGAAGTCCCTTCTTTCCGCGCTGTTCGACGTCGAGCTTCACAGCTTCGTCGAGCTTCACGTAGAAGGTCTCGACGAGGTTCCAGACCTCAGACGTAGCCGAGATCTTGCGAACCTTTCCGAGCAGGAGCCTCATGAAGAACAGGACCTTCTGACACTTCTTTTCGGCTCGGGCGCGCGCGGCCACCGAGGCCTCACGCAACACCTCCATGTTCCGATCCCCCATCCCTCCCCGAAGGGATTTGACCTTGGGAGCGGGAGGCGGGCGGGCGGGAGCTTGCAGAGCACGCGGGAGCTTGGGAGCGTTGTCCCAGCGGGGGGAGGGCGTCGTTCGCGGGAAACTCCTGGTCGGACGACCCGCGATCGAGACATCCTTGAGCGACGGCCCCATGTCCGATCGCGGTCCGCCCGTATGAAGGGTGGGTGACAGGGTGGGCGTGCGCGTGGGCGTCCCGAGCGCCGGGATGATGAGCGGGTCGTCCTTCTTGACCCCGAAGTTCGCGAGCGCGATGAGGAGGCTCTGTCCAGGCCTCTCCTCGTCCTTCAGGCACCAATGGCACGTGGCCTTGGCGATCGCGTCTTCCGCACTCGTGGCCTCTTCGAGGACGACGAGAACGGGAAGTCCTTTCACTTCGCCGTTTGGCGGAAGTTCTCGGGGGCACCGACAGCACTTCACTGTCACGGGCATCTTGGTTCCCATGTCGTGTTCCTCCGTTGGGGTTGTTGGGATTCTGGAACGTCCTGTGGCCTTACAATTGAAAAGCCCATATCTGGAGAGAACAGGATATTCACCTGCAGATATGGGCCTTTCAATCATCTTATGACTCTCTCCAGATGACATAAGATTATTCTTTGGTTGGAAAAAGCAAGAACAAAAATTACCAGAAACCATGCTTTTTGTCAATGAACCACAGGCCGAGCCACAATGTGATAAAATAAACGCATCTATGGCACGAAAAAAGAAACGTTCCACCAAAAAACGGTCGGAGCACGTGAGCTTTGAGCTCAACCCAGAAACCAAACGAGGCATTTACGTGATCCTCCTTTTTGCAATCGCTGTCCTCATCTTTCTTTCTTACTTTCACATCGCTGGATCAGTGGGGGTTTGGATTAATGCCTTGCTTGCATCCTTCTTTGGGTTAGATCGGTATATTGTTCCTCTTATTCTCATCATCATAGGAGCAACGTTGGCCTACCCAGAACGCGGGAAACTATCGACCTGGAATTACCTTGGGTTGTTGTTCTTTTTCCTGTCGTTCAATGCGCTGATGAATCTTTTTCTTGTAAACAGACCTGAACCATTCACCCAAGACCTCACCATGGCCGGCGGGTATCTTGGTCAATTTCTCGCAACGCTTCTGAGTACCTTTATTGGATACTGGGGCTCCATTGTGAGTGCCTCTGCCCTACTCCTTGTTTCCGTCCTTCTGATCTTTAACACGTCGTTAAGGTCATTAGTTGGAGTTCATTCACACCTCACTGGATGGTTGGGAGAGTTGATCCACAAAAAGTCTCTTCGTCATGATCATGAGGAAACGGAGGAAGATGAATATGAACTCGAAGAGGAAGAAGACGAACTTGAAGACGAACAAACAGAGGAAGACGTGGAAGAAGATGGAGAAGAGGAAGTTGAAGACCATCGCTTTCATACAAAACCTGTACAAGCCCCAGCATACGAAGAAGTCGCTCTGGTTTCTCGTACCCATCGAGAAATTGCGATTCCTATGAGTCTCCTGTTGAAATCAAACTCAAAAGCTCATGGAGGAGACACAGAACGCAATAAAGAAATTATCGAAAAGACGTTTCAGGAATTTGGCATCAATGTTGAAATGGGGAAAATTTCTATCGGACCAACCGTGACGCAATACACGCTTAGACCTATGCAGGGCGTGAAGCTCTCTCGCATTGTCAGCCTCCAAAACGACCTTGCGCTTGCGCTTGCCGCTCACCCTCTTCGTCTTGAAGCTCCTATCCCTGGACAATCCCTTGTGGGAATTGAGGTTCCAAATCACAAAGTCGCAACCGTCACCCTTCGTGACGTCATGGAGACAAATGAATTCAAAGCAAGTAAGTCCCCCCTGTCCCTTCCTCTTGGAAAGGACGTCTCAGGATCTTCCTACACCATTGCCTTAGATAAAATGCCTCACATGCTTGTCGCGGGAGCAACAGGCTCAGGAAAGTCCGTCTGTTTGAACACCATGATCGTTTCCTGGTTGTACCAAAATGGACCGGATGATCTTAAATTGATTCTTGTGGATCCAAAGCGTGTGGAACTCACATCCTATAATGGGATTCCGCATCTACTTGTTCCGCCAATTATTAGTGCAGACGATACCGTTAATGCGTTGAAGTGGACTATTCGGGAAATGGAACGACGACTGGATCTCCTTTCAAAGGTAGGAGCCCGCAACATTGATGGCTATAACGAGAAAGCAGAAGAGCGCATGCCTCGGATCGTGTTTGTTATCGATGAGCTTGCTGACCTCATGAGCGTGAGTGGGCGAGAAGTTGAAGGACATATTGTTCGCATTGCTCAAATGGCACGTGCCGTTGGGATTCATCTGGTTCTTGCCACACAGCGCCCAAGTGTGGATGTTATTACCGGACTCATTAAAGCGAACGTTCCAGGACGTATCGCGTTTGCCGTCGCCTCCCAAACAGACTCGCGAACCATTCTCGACCAAGCAGGAGCAGAAAAACTTCTTGGACGTGGAGACATGCTCTTCACAAGTGCGGACGTTGCCAAGCCAAAACGTTTACAAGGAGCCTTCATTTCAACGGAAGAAGTTGAAGCGGTGGTAAAGCACCTCCGTCGCAAAGGTGAGCCAGATTACAACATGGCCGTCACAGAAATCACAAAAGCGGGAACTGTTTTTGACGACTTAGGAGAACAGGACGATATGCTCGACGAGGCAATTCAAACGGTTTTGGAGTCAGGAAAAGCTTCGACTTCCTATTTACAACGCCGACTGCGCCTTGGATATGCCCGTGCAGCCCGCATTATCGACATGATGGAAGACGCAGGCGTCATTGGTCCAGGACAAGGAGCAAAGCCACGAGAAGTATTAATTGAATCATGGCCTCCAGGCTCAGACGCAACAGAAGGGATGCCAACAGCGCAAGACGATTACGATGAAGCGTATAAGAATGAGGATCGCTTCAGTAAAGATGATAAGGAACCTGAGATGGAGGAAGAGCGTTTTGAGGAAGAAGAGGAAGACATGAGCGATGATGAACCTATGGATGAGGATGAAGAAGCGGAAATCAATTGGGAAGATCAAATAGATGACAGTTGGATTGAAAAGGAAGAAGAGGTAAAATAGGCCTCGTCTATGGCGTTTGTTATTCGAAAATTCGACTACACAGAATCTCTTGGTGAAAAACTCAAGGTTATTCGTCATTCTGCGGGCTTTACTCTGTCTGAAATGGCTGTAAAAACAAAAATACGAAAGGCATTTCTCAAGGCTTTTGAAGCGGGTGACTACGCAAAACTTCCAGACCCCATTTATGCCAGAAATTTTCTAAAGGTCTACGTCCGAGCCCTTGGCGGAGATGTCGATTACTTCATCCAGCAGTTTGAATCTGAATGTGGAACCTGTGACTTCACGAAAAATGTACACCTTCCACGTCGTCGAGCTCGGGCCCTTCAGTTTCTCGTTGCTAGTCGTTTTGTAAAAGTATTCTTTATCGGTTGTATTGGTCTTGGGATTGTCGGGTACTTCGGTTACCAGATCCGAGCTATCATTTCTCCGCCAATCCTTCTTGTCTACGAACCTTCTGACGGGATTCTTACAGCCGATGCTCTTATTTCCGTCACAGGGCAAGCTGGAGAAAACGCACAGGTCACCGTAAACGGTGTCGAAGTTCTCCTTTCAAAAGACGGAACGTTTGAACTCGATGTGGCTCTTGAACGAGGACTGAATGTCATCGCGATTGAATCAACAAAACGCTACTCTCGCCCTGCCACAGAATATCGACGTGTCGTCCTTCAACAAGATCGTACCCTCAGCCTTTCAAAATAAGCCCGTCGTAAAGACGGACTTATTTTATCCACATCATGTCAGATAGTTGTTTGACAAAAGTCTGACATCATGTGAAACTTCACTCAGACGTAACACCTCTCTATGTCCATTGAACCCATCTCCGTCCGAGACTTCTTGAGAAACTTCGCTAGTATTGTCGATCCCTCTGGAAAGAAGAAATATCTCATTATGAAACATGGGAAACCGATCGGCATGTTTACCCCTTGGGAAATTGTCAAAAAAGAGACCCTTCCAGAGGATAAAGCCTCTCTATCGATTCTCGAGAAATACTAACTTGTATCTTCACAGAGCTCTGCTAAGCTGATCAGAGTTTCTGATAATCATAACGACATCTATGGCAAAACAGGTAAAAAAGGAGGTTGAAACTGATGCACGCTCAAAAGCAGCATTGGATGCTATTTCTCAAATTAAACAACGTTTTGGCGAGGGCTCCATCATGCGTCTTGGAGAAGCAAAGACGATGGAAGTCGATGCTATTTCTACAGGATGTCTTTCATTGGATCTTGCTCTGGGAGTCATGGGAGTGCCTAAAGGACGTATCATCGAGATTTACGGACCTGAATCTTCAGGGAAATCAACGCTCGCACAACACATTGTGGCAGAAGTCCAAAAATCTGGAGGACTCGCCGCCTATGTTGACGCAGAACACGCACTCGACCCAGAATATGCCCAGAAGATTGGAGTAAACATCAATGAACTTTTCATCTCTCAACCTGACAACGGAGAACAAGCTCTCGAGATTGTTGAAACTCTCGTTCGTTCAAGTGCGGTTGATGTCGTTGTGATCGATTCCGTTGCCGCCCTTACCCCAAAGGCAGAAATCGAGGGAGATATGGGAGATAGCCATATGGGACTCCAGGCTCGGCTTATGAGTCAGGCTCTTCGTAAACTTGCTGGGATCGTAAGTAAGTCTGGAACAACCGTGATCTTCATCAACCAAATTCGTATGAAGATTGGGGTGATGTTTGGAAATCCAGAAACCACCACCGGGGGAAACGCCTTAAAATTCTATTCCTCCATCCGCATTGAAATTCGTCGTGCCGCACAGATTAAACAAGCAGAAAAAATCATCGGAAACAGAACAAAGGCAAAAATTGTAAAAAATAAGGTCGCCCCACCGTTTAGAACGTGCGAGTTCGACATCATGTACAACGAAGGGATTTCTATTGCAGGAGACATTCTTGATATCGGTGTTCCTTATGACGTTATTAAGAAAAGTGGAAATAACTACTATTTCAACGAGGAGAAATTGGGGCTTGGTCGAGAGAATGCGAAGGCCACACTTAAAGCCGACCCTAAGCTCATGATGACGATCCGTAAAAAAATCGAGGAAACAATAAACGCACCTGAAGAAGTGAATCTTAAGGAAGAGGAGTTTGCGAATGAACTTCCTGAGGATGAATCAGATAATGAAAACACGTCTTCGTAGGAATAACATAAAATCGGGGCTATGACCCCGATTTTATGTTATTCCTTGCACGAACTCACCCAGCTCGTTATCCTAACTCTAGTGCCACCTCGTGCACAAAGGAGCATCTGTGAGCGCTGAAGGTCAACAAACTGGTTTTCAAGCTGGCATCGAACTCGAATGCGCACTCAGCGAGGCCCTCGTTCGTGCGGGAATTCCCCATGAACTCACGCGCGGGAGCGACGAAAACCTCGATGAGCGCGTTGACCTTCGGGTCTTCCGCCCACCGTTTGAGTCTGGTCCCGTGTTCGAGTTCCAACTGACCCTTCGCGAACACGTGAAGCGGAAGATGGTTGAATTCGCCGTCGCGGCTCTAAGGAACACCCGTCGTGGCATCCGGATCTATCTCGAGATCCTGGGGAATCGTCGAGACAAGATCACGCACATGGCCGAACGCGTCGTCTACGCGATCAAGTCCATCATGCGTGACCACACCCACTTCGGACCCCACAACCTCATCGGCTTCCGCGTCCATATCGGTCGCGAGAAGCGGTCGCCGAGGCTGGAACGGTTCGATCTGCTCTACCTGGTTCGTGACGCAGTTCGTGAGGTCTTCCAGAGAGAAGTGCTTGCCTTCCAACGTCATCAGATCCAGAAGATGCGTGAGCACATCGCTCAACAGAGAGCACAACGAACTCCTATGTTCCCGGTCACGAACAACTTTCCCTGGAGGAGCGAGCACAGGAGACCCACCCCTGCACGTCCCATGAGATCGTGCAGTCACACGACCTTCCCACGCCGACTTCCCTAGTCGAGCAAATGAGGAAACGTATGTTTCCAGATCATTGGACTCGTGAAGAACTCGATGCTGAGTATGGAGACAACCCCGCACACGCATCAGCTCCTACTCACGCTGAACTCACTGCACAAGTGGACGACGACGAGCTCAAAGAGTTCTGGGATCAAGAGGACGAAGGAACATCCCTCCCGCCAACCAAGCCAGAAGGGAACATCCTCGACAACCCCGACTTCACGGACGTGGTCTTCCAGCTCGAACAGCTGGTCAGCGCCCGCCTGAGAACGCTGGGGGTCGACAATGACCTCACGTGGAGGGATTCGAACGAAAGCCCTCATGTGGACATTCGTGCACACCACCCCTCTGGGGCTCGAGAGCAAGACTTCGAAATCCGCATCACCTTGGGCACGAAAGAACCCAGACGGCTCAAGGCCTTCGTGAGAGACTCTCTCGAGACAGTCGATCGTGGGGTGAGAATCTATATCGAGATCTGTGCAACGGCAAAGCACAGGTTCTGGATGTTCGCTGAACGTGTCGCTCAGGCGATCCGCGAGATCACACACCGATTCCAGGACTTCGGTCCGCACCGCCTCATCGGTGTACGCATCTACGCGAATTCACACCGTAGTGTCATGGAGCCCATCGACATCATGCGTCGCGCCCACCTCCCCCCTTCTTTCTCCGGGTAGACAGCCTGGAAAAGAAAACAGCCTCCACAACGGGAGGCCTTTTCATTTCTCATGTTTATTTGCTTACGCGTTCGGCGTAGGCACCTGTGTCTGTATTTACAAGAATTTCATCTCCTTGATTGATGAACGCTGGAACTTTCACCTTCAATCCATTATCTAGTTCCGCCTCCTTCAACACGTTTCCAGACGCCGTATCTCCTTTCACAGCTGGCTCTGTGTAGACAACCGTATACTGCACTTTTTGTGGCGCTTCAATCGTGAGAGCATTTCCTTCGTGCATCACCACTTTCACTTCCATCCCTTCTTTAAGGTAAGGAATTGTATCCTCAATTTCAGAAGCGGCAATCGATGTTTGTTCATACGTTTGGTTATCCATGAACGTATACAACACACCATCTTGGAAGAGATACTGCATCTTTTTATATTGCACATCTTCAAACGTCAGGTTTTCCGCTGACTTAAAATTTTCTTCTTTTACCTTCCCTGATTGAAGATGCTTTGTGCGTGTACGCACAAAAGAACTTCCTTTTCCAGGACTGACGCGTTGAAAATCGATCACCATCCACAATTCTCCATTGCGATTAATAACCGTTCCTTTCTTAATATCGTTTGGTGATGCCATACAAATTATTGATGAGTAAACAGATTATTTGCAGGAAACAAGAGAACGTCTTGAATCTGCGAGTACCCTTTTAACACCATATGGAGTCGATCGACTCCCAAAGCATTTCCAAAGGTAGGTTTGTGGATGGATGGTAACAGTCGCAAAAGCTCTTCGTCAATTGGGTACACAGGTTTTCCAAGCGTCTCTCTCTCATGGGCTTCCTCCATAAACCGTGATCGTTGTTCAACGGCATTCGTGAGTTCTGTAAAACCATTACACAGTTCAACCCCGTTGATATAGAGCTCAAACCGCTGTCCGTATCGTCCATCTGGCGTCAGATCGGAAAGCGATGCCTGATGACGTGGGTAATCGTATAGGAAAAGATTTTTTCCTTGAAACGTAGGCTCTACCTTTTCCAAAAAAAGCCGATAAAACAGATCAGATTCTGTGTCTGTCGGATCACAATGAATCCCAAGCGTCTTACAGGTCTTTTCAAGTGTTTCCTTTGTGGCATCGTCTAAATCGATTCCCGCTTCACGAAGAAACACATCGCGAACACGGTAACGCTCGATCTCCTCATGAAAACCAAGGTGCGAAAGGAGCGCCTGAGTTTCATCCATACAAGCGTGATAGTCTTTCCCAATCTGATACCACTCGAGCATGGTAAATTCTGGATTATGAATTCCACCCAAAGACTCCTGATTTCGAAACACTTTTGTGAGCGTGAAAATGCGCTCTAACCCCTGACCCAGAAGCTTCTTCATGGAATACTCCGGACTCGTAATCAACCCAGCGAGGTGTCGCTTTCCGTTCGGCTCCTCGACGTGCGTCTCAAATGGCGTCAGGTTAGGCTCCATTCCTGGGCTTTCAACAAGAATAGGTGTTTCAACTTCAAGATAGGTTCGTGACTGAAAAAACGCGCGAATCCCTTCGTTGATCGCATGGCGTTCTTCAGCAATTTTTCTGAAATCTTTCATAAACGAAAGACGAGAGCCTGTGCTCCCGCCTTTAATCTCTTTTAGCGCTGAACGAATGGAAGGAGGGCCATGATACGAGCGCGCTTAATCGCACTTGTAAGCTGGCGTTGATGTGTCATACACACCTTTGAACGTTTCCGTGCAACAATCTTCGCGAAGGAAGAAAGGAATCGACGGAGAATGGTCACATCCTTATAATCCACTTGATGAATGTTGTTAAAGCAGAAGTAACACTGCTTTTGTTTATTTACGACTGGATTTGGTTTTGGCATAGGGGTTTAAAATGGAATATCCTCGATCTTAATCTCATCATCTGGATTTGGAGCTGGATCATCTTGTGTTGGAGGAGATGGAGGAGTAAACGATGCGTCTCCAAAACTTCCTACGGAAGAGGCATTCACAGAACCGGAAGGAGCACCTCCTGTTTTGTCTAAGATAATCATGTTCTCTGTCACAATCTCTGTGCGATAGCGACGAACGCCATCCTGACCTTCCCAATCTCGCGTCTGCAAACGGCCTTCAATATAAACTTTACGTCCTTTATTGAGGTACTGTGCGCAAATATCTGCAAGCTTTCCCCACGCAACAACGTTATGAAACTCGGTTGCCTCTTGCTTCTTTCCGTCTGGACTAGCCCAGGTACGATTTGTGGCAACAGAAAAGGTACACACGTTTTGTCCTGAGGGGGTCTGACGTGTTTCTGGTTCACGAGTTAGATTTCCAATGACCGTAGCTCGGTTAAGCGAATACATACACGTATAGGGTTAAATGTTCTCAGCAATGTCTCCGTCAAGAATCTTATCGAGTTTTTGATCGAGCTCCTCCATCGTCAACGAAGCATCTTCTGTAGAAGCAGGTGTTGGGGGAGCAATTTCAATTTCCTCCGCCTTCTTTTTAGATGATTTTGAAGATGAAGGACGCTTTGTCTCTTTCTCAACTTTTGCTTCCTCGGAAAGAGGAGGAACGTAAGAGCTGAGTTCAAATGTTCGCTCAACAGCTCCTTCTGGACGTTCCAAAATGGTATGTCGAAGCACTTCTTCTGTCAGACCGATTCGTCGATTGAGATCTGAGAGAGCTGATCCTTCTGCATCGAAATGCACAAGAATGTATGATCCGTGTCGGATCTTCTTAATAGGGTACGCAAGTCGGATCTTTCCTAAATTCTCATTTCGAAGAATTTTGGCGCCCGCGGTCTCCAAGAGCTTTGTCATGACTGCTTGGATTCCACCGATTTCTTCATCGGTGAACTGCGATCCTACGATATAGAGGAGTTCGTATCCTTTCATAGGTGTACTGGTCCCAATTGTTAGGGAGGGACAACCCCATAGATGGGGTCTTGGACAGTTAATATTTAGCGGTCGCATCCTAACGTTCTTTGCCAAAAAGGTCAATATTTGGGAGGATGTCTTTCGTATGATCTATTTCATCCTTGGAAGCCATCCGGATCTCTCCCTCACAGAGATTAAAGCCGTTTTGGGGTCTGACTACCAACCTGTCTTCAAATCCAAAACGGTTTTATTGAATAAAGACGTTTCAATTGACCTCACTACCCTGCAAGAACGTCTGGCAGGAACGATTAAAATTGGACGGATTGTGAAGGAAACAACCGTATGGAACAAAGAAGAGGTAACAGAATTCCTCTCTGATCTTGCGCGTGAGGCAAAAGGAAAGAATAAGATTAGTTTTGGACTCAGTGTCTACGACCTCGATGACACAAAGGCTACAAAAACGTTCGAACGAAATCTCGACGCCATCGGGCTTGAGATCAAAAAACGATTGAAAGAAACCGAACGTCCCATTCGCTACGTCAAAGGAAAAGAACCTCAACTCTCATCAGCCATTATCGAAACAAATGGCGTGCTCTCTTCTGGTGGGGAGTTTGTTTTCTTTATTTCAACACGAGGAATCTTTATCGGACAAACACAATCCATCCAAGATTTCAAAGCGTGGTCCCATCGTGACTTTGGACGTCCCGCTCGAGATGCAAAAGCTGGCATGCTTCCCCCAAAGCTCGCCCGTATGATGATTAACCTGGGAGGGATCGATCCAAAAGGAAAAATCGTTCTTGATCCGTTTTGTGGATCAGGAACCGTCCTTATGGAAGCAGCACTCATGGGTGCCACAGAAATTATCGGAAGTGACATTTCTGGGAAGGCAACGGCCGATACGGCAACAAACATGAAATGGCTTGCAGAAAATTTCGACTATGTCCCGCCCTCACAATCTATTTACACAATCCCTGCCGCCGAACTTCCTTCTCTTTTTCAAAATCAAGTTGATCTCCTCGTGACGGAAGTCTTTCTTGGAAATCCACGAACACGCACCATCGATGCTCAAGAGGGAAAGCGACTCGAGCAAGAGCTTCTTCCTCTCTTTGAAGATGCGTTTCGAGTCCTCAAAACGCTCATGAAACCTGAGGCAAAAGCGGTGGTGGCATTCCCCGCGTTCAAACAAAAAGACGGTACTTGGTACCGTCTTCCCCTGCGATCACTTTTACCCAAACTGGGTTACACAGCACACGAGAACTTTCTCTATTTCCGTGACAATCAATTTGTGGCACGTGACATTTATGTACTCACTCTAAAGTGACATACATCTCCATCTTGCATCGTATACTCTTTTCCCTCTACACGAAGTTTTCCTGCGTCACGTGCGCCTGACTCCCCTTTGTACGTCACAAAGTCTTCATAAGTAATGACCTCAGCACGAATGAATCCCTTTTCAAAATCTGTATGAATGACTCCTGCTGCCTGCGGAGCTTTCGTCCCGCGCTCGATCGTCCAAGCGCGGGTTTCTTTTTCTCCGCTTGTGAAATACGTTATGAGATTGAGAAGTTCGTAACATTTGGCAATCAGCCGATCAAGACCTGACTGCTTCAGTCCAAGCTCTGCGAGAAACAGCTCCTGATCTTCGGATGACATCTCCATGATTTCGCTCTCGACTTTGATGCTCAATGGAAGCGCAAGACGTTCAGGCCCAAGCGGACTCTGCCAATCGGATTTCGAGGCTGTCGCCTCATCCACATTAACCACATACAAAATAGGTTTGTTTGTCAGAAGCGCTATATCACGAACTACCTTCTTTTCGTCGTCTGTTAGCTCAATAGAGTTCGCCATCTTTCCTTGTTCGAGCACCGCAAACCATCTTTGCAGAACAGACTCTTCCATTTCGAGTTCTTTTGTCTTTCCGGCGCGCATTTTTCCTTGCACGGCAGAGAGGCGTTTTTCAACCGTTCCAATATCCGCCATGGCGAGTTCAATTTCGATGGTTTCAACATCTCGAGCAGGATTAATGTCTCCTTCCACGTGATGCACGTTCGTGTCTTCAAAATCTCGAACAACATGCACAATCATATCGACCTCCCGAATGTTGGCGAGGAATTTGTTTCCAAGTCCTTCTCCTTTATGAGCCCCCTTAACAAGACCGGCAATATCAACAAATTCGATCGCTGTGGGGATGAGTTTCTGTGAGCCTGACATTTCTGACAATTTTGCTAAACGTGCGTCAGGTACCTCAACAACCCCAACGTTTGGTTCGATCGTACAAAACGGAAAGTTCTCACAATCCACCTGTTTTTTGGTCAGCGTTTTAAATAAGGTGGACTTTCCCACGTTCGGAAGCCCAACGATTCCAACTTGTAGCATATAACATGTGTATTCGATGGCGAGTATATCGATAAAAAGACTCTGTGTCGAGATATTTAAAAGCGGACATCATGGGGATGTCCGCGCGTTGGCTCACCTGGCTTGGCTAGGTGGCCGGAGTCGGCTCAGCTCGCGGGGGGCGGGCTGATCTCCTCCTCGGGTGCCTCGATCGGGACGTCGAGCTCGCCGTCGTTGCCGTCGACGGTCTCGTCGCTGACGATGACCTCGTCGTCGGCCTCGGGCTCGGGCTCGTCGGAGCCGGTGTCGTCGGCCTCGTTGTCGGCCTCGGGCTCGTCGGTGGTGCTGGTGCCGGTGTCGTCGGCCTCGTCGGTGCCATCCGCGGAGGAGGCGCTGAGGGCGTCCTCGTCGACGGGCTCGTCGGCGTCCAGGCTGGCCTCGGGCTCGTCGGTGGCCTCGGGCTCGTCGTAGGTGCCCATCTCTTCGCGGAGCTGGGCGTCGAGCTCGGACATCTTGGCCTGGAGGGTGAGCCGGTCGATCTCGAAGGCCCCGTTGAGACTGTCGATCATGTTGTCGATCGCGCGCTGCTGGATCACCAGCTTGGCCATGACCTCGGTGACGACGTCCATGAGGACCACCGTGATCGCGAGCGTCACCTTCTGGGCGAGCTCGTTGTTGAGCAGATCGGCGAACCGGCTCTCGTGCTCCAGGTAGCCGATCAGGAGGATCGGCGAGCCGTCACGGTCCTTCGTGATCATGTAGCGCACGCCGTTGATCTCCGACGGACCGCCGGGGACGAGGATGTCCATGTCGAGCGCCGGCCTGCCGGTCTCCCTGCTGATGTTGTTGGCCATGTCGCGGGCGAACTGGGCCATCCTCCCGGCGAAGCCGAAGCCGCACTTGGGGCAGACGCCCGTCACGCGCAGGGTGCGGGGATCGACGATGTCGACCATCTGCAAGGCGGCGACCTCGAGCGGCGAGGCGACCAGGTCGAGCACCACGTCGCGGGCGACGGCGTTGACGGTCTCGGCGCCCGGGAAGGCGCGCAGGTCGCGGATGTAGCTGTCGAAGTAGTCCTTGAAGGTGGTGATGTTCTTGAACCACATCACCAGCGAGCGGCGCTGGTGGTCGGTGGTGGCCTCGGGGGGTCTGGCACAGATGTTAGTCATTATTTTGTAAGATTCTTCGCAGTAGTAAGCGAAGTTTTTTGTTTGAAAAAGTGTTGTGTCTTTTTTGTGCTTCTTTTATGTGTTTTGGATAGCTTTTGTAACT